>OCPR01000257.1_pt1 | contig 78600 bp, 78 predicted proteins | sample 1538611 | NCBI WGS metagenome assembly OCPR01 (sample SAMN04571711, study PRJEB22368) | human gut metagenome | biome: human gut; material: stool | host: Homo sapiens | place: Luxembourg | collected 2012-09-28
AATATCGGTCTACAAGTTCACAGACTGTCATCTGTCCGTCCACGATATTTACAAGCAAATCCAAATCTGTGTTTACCTGTTTTTCCAATTCACGAAGGGAGAGGCATGGCTTCTTGCCCTTTGGAAGTTTGTCCGTAGGCTATAATGGCTCAGTTGTCAAGACAAAAATTTGATATTTTTATCTTGAACTGATATGTTGACGAGTTACATGGAAAATGTGTGAAGCATCTTCCTGATTTTTATATTATGCGGCTGCTCTGGCTGCCTCCAGAAGCATTACCGGATAGTATACCTCGGCAGGTCGTTTGTTTCCAATGGACTGATGGCATCTTTCAAAGTTATAGGTGTAGATATACCTTCCGATGGCTTCTCTTGCTTCTTTGAGATTAGCATACTCCGTAAGATATGCTTCCTCATACTTGAAGCTGCGGAACCAGCGTTCAATCATGATATTATCGGCCCATCGACTTTTGCCATCCATGCTTTGCCGGATTCCGTTATTACAAATAAAGTCGATGTATTTGTCGCTGGTAAACTGGCTGCCCTGATCCGAGTTGATGATTAACGGCTTAGCTACTTTAAATGCTTTTTAACAGGCGTTGATGACCATAGTGGTATCCAGAGTATCATCAACATCCCAGCCAACGATACAACGGCTGTACCAGTCGATAATGGCTGTCAGGTAAAGAAATCCATGCTTCATTGGAATGTATGTAATGTCCATTTCACGCATATATCTGCTTGCTTTACGGCGTCCAACATGATATCCGCGCAGTTTAAGTTGAGCAGACATCTGACGGGCTCCCCAGGTAGGATTATCCGTATGCAGATGGTCAATGATAGATTTGCATTCCAATTCTTTCTCTGAAACGGGGATGCCGCCATAATATACGCTGGTACGATTGATTCCAAGCAACTTTGCACCGGTAGAAACTGGCAATTCTTTAGTCGTCGAAAGGTTTCGGACTAAATTTACTCTCGTAGTCAGGTCCGACAACTTCTTCAGATTTTTTTTTGAGCCAGTCAACCTGCATAGTAAGTTGACCGACCTTTTTGGCGTATTCGGCTTTTTCCTTGCGTTCTTCGGCAAGTTTTTCCCGGAGATTGTCTTCCCGCTTATTATCGAATGCGAGAGGAGCATTAGCAAGGAATTCTTTCTTCCAGTTGCGCAGGAGATCCTTGACATTTTTCCCATTCCGTAGTATGGTGTGCCATACTACCTACGACAAGGAGACAATTTTCTATGACTTTTTATGAAGAATTACAATTAAGTTCGACCGGCTCCAAAGCCTTGATCAAAAACACAACCGATCCAAAAGAGAAAAGACGCCACATTCTTATCTATAATTTTAAAGTCTATCTTGTGATGGCCTTCTGCTTTGTGTTTGTGACACTTTTTAGCATGCTCTTTGGTTCTGACAACAGCGTAGCCGGAGTGGTTTTTCTGCTGGCTCTTCTGGTGCTGCGCCAGGCTGACTTCGGCATCCGCACCTCCCATGGGCTTATATGTATTGCTGGTATTTTTACCCTTTTGATCACCGGTCCCCGTCTAGCCAACACCCTGCCGGCACCGGCATCTCTTTTGGTAAATTTCATCAGCATCCTGCTGCTAATGATCCTTGGATGTCACAATGTGATCATGTACAACCAGTCCACCTTCGTTTTAGGATATCTTCTGCTCTACGGCTACGATGTTACCGGCAGAGCCTATCTTCTCCGGGTACTGGGGCTGCTTGTCAGCATGATGGTCTGTATGCTTGTCTTTTACAAGAATCAAAAAAAACGCCCTTACCGGCGTAGTTTTCCGGATCTGTTCCGTGAATTTAACTTAAAATCTGCCCGCAGCCAGTGGTATTTATCCCTTACCTGGATCGTCTGCTCGGCTATGTTTATCATGCAGCTGCTTTCCCTGCCCCGGGCTATGTGGGCAGGCATTGCCTGCATGAGCGTGTGCCTTCCTTTTCCGGAAGACAGCAAAGACCGTACTTGGAAAAGAGGTGTCTTTAACATCCTTGGCTGTGGCATCTTCCTTGTATTATATAACACCCTGCCGGCCTGGCTGTATCCATACATCGGTGTCATCGGCGGTATCGGCGTAGGATATTCTGCCGGTTACTCCTGGCAGACCGTCTTTAACACCTTTGGGGCACTTTCCATTGCCGGTTCTCTCTTTGGTGTGAAAACAGCCATTGCTCTCCGCATTGGAACCAATGTGGCAGGTGCTCTGTATGCCTTTCTGTCCTGGCAGATCCTAAGCCGCCTGCTGCCATGGATTTTCTGTGAAAAAGATCACACCTCCCTGGCGATATCCTCAAAATAATCATACACTGCATCGCCACTTTTTCCCAGCACTCGCAGAAGGATTCCCTGACGACATTCACTACAGCCTGCCTCCACCTGATCCGGCTTTTTGTCCCGGATCATCTGGATCCACCGGCTTTTCTGTTTCCCGTCCGGGGTATACAGATACAGCAGTCCATTGTGGGTATAATTATTCCACAGTCCCGGCGTATCATATGCAAACCAGGACGGATCTAACAGCGTGTGGTCTGCCATAGCCAGTGTCTCTCCTACTATGAAATATTCATCTTCTGTGCCTAACGGGTAGTGCTTTTCTTCTGTGAGGTAATCAAGGGATATTTCTCTTTTGTTCTTCCTGCTCCTTGTCCTTAACGCTGTATACATGGCGTTGCGGATAACGACTTTACAAAAGGCATGGAACGTGTACTCGATGCGTTCTTGATATTCTTCTGTACAGGTCATGGAAATTCCCCCTTTCTACCACATAGAACAGTGCTTGGTTTACAGTTACATTTAAAATGCTACAATCCACTTTTCAGAGCATTTTCAACAGCTTTCTTTATAACGATACTTGAATTTGTTGCACCTGATACCGCATCAACGTCAATTCTCTGTTCATCAACAATTTCGTTAATTACGGTTTCAGCAGCTTTTCCATGTTCATGCCTATGTTCCAATATGATAATATCTGTGATTTCTCCATTTTGTACTGTTACTTCCACTTTTGCGTATATAAAATTCACATCATATTCTCCGATGTAAACTCCGTCAGAAACATCAGAAATATTTATTTCATCAAAAGTGGTTTCTTTTACCGCTTGTTTATAATCTGCAACATTCTTTAAGTAAACTGCGCCCCCTATTAAGCCAATAGTAAAAATGAATATAACAATAGACAAAATTATTTTTTTTCGTGATATTTTCATTTCAAGCACCTCTCAATCTTTTTGACCGTCTGCTTTGGCAGTTCCTGTTTATTTGCTGCGCCTGCACATACAATTTTTCCTATTGATTTCATACCCGCTGTCTTGAAAAATTCATTCATATTGTGGATTGCACCTTTACTTTGTCCGAATATCCACGAAAAAGGGAAAGGAGTATTGCAAGAAGTCAGAAGCAAATATTTCTTACCTTGCAGATGTGGTTTAGGAAAGGTATTTGTTTCTTCTATAGCCACTCCCAATAATCGGTCAAATAAGTTTTTGACCGGGGCAGGTACATTCGCCCAGTAAACAGGAGCAGCAAGAATTACTATTTGACATTTACGGATAAGATGTACAATTTCCTGTATATCATCTTTTTGAATACAAGTTTGTGTTTTCATACACGCCCTGCAGCCTTTACAGTAAGAAAGATTTTTTTCGTATAAATTGATTCTAGTTACTATATAGCCTACTTTTTCAGCTTTAAGAATTGCACAATCTAACATAGCCGCAGTCATTCCATTTGAATGAGGGCTTCCTAAAATCGCAAGTATATTCTTCTCACTCATAACCATTCCCTCCACACGCAATAGAATAATATAACATTTGAAAACCTTGCTCTAAAAATTGGCTTTTTGATAATCCCATTGTTTTTTTGATATATTCTTCTTTGTTTGCAGCTAGTTGAATAATCCCGGATAGCATACCCCAAAAATTAAAGATAGTTGGCATAATTTCCAGATTGTTGCGCAGATCACCTTTCTCTATGCCGGATACTATGAACTCTTTTATTTTCTCATTTATTTCTTCACCTACTTGATAAGTTTCTTTTTCTTCGACCAGATAATCATGGCTTTCAAAATCAATATTGATTTTATCCAATACCATTTTGAAATAGAAAGGAAACTCTTCTTGATACTGGATTAGTCCACGGCAAATAAAATCATACCTTTCTTTTGTTGTTTCTTGTTGTGTCAATGCAGAAGCTATATAATCATAGAGTTTTTTCATGCTATTCAGCACTAAAATACCAATAATTTCTTCTTTGTTTTCAAAGTACACATACAAAGTTGCCTTGCTGTATCCAGCTGCTTTCGCAATATCGTCCATAGATGTTGCTGCTATGCCTTTTTCCATAAACAATGCGGACGCAGCAGTAGCAATTTTTTCTCTATGTACACTCTTCGGTTCTTTTTTTCTTCGTCCCATTTCTTCCTCCTGAAAATAATTAAACTTTGAGTTTAATTATATCGTTTGAAAGAGACTTTGTCAACTTCAATCATGTTTGTTATAGATGAATGAAAGTAATTTCGTAGTCGTCGGCATTGTGGGAATGTGTATAACTGGCTATCTCGTTGAATTGTGGGTAATTCTGTTTGCAGGATGTGGGAAAGCTGCACTTTAGCTTTTCCATGTGCTGTTAATAGAGTTATCCATGATTCCATAGCCTGTTATGCACATTTCCATAATGCTTGTCTTTTGGTCTTTGGTTCGGAATAGTGTGGTGCTAGCAGTCTATCTCTTGTTTTTGATTGTTCGCTTCTTTACCGCACATGAGCATTTGCACCGGGATTATCATTACCATAGCCCTCCAGGAGATTGATAACTCCCCAAACACCTACACCTGCTCCGATTACGGTTACTACCGTCTTTAATCCTGTTACTGCTGTTGTAAAAAATGACATTTTAATTATCCTCCTTGTTTTCCGAAGGAAAATGCGAGTCCTCTGACGAGCAGAGGATTTTCCCTCGTTCTTTCTCTAAATTTTTTTTCATAAAGAAAGAGTTTTGAGATGTATGAAAATACATAACAAAACTCTTTTTGCTTCTGGACACAATGTCCAGAGGTTAATGGTTCCATATTCAGTTGTAAGTTCTGCACTTTAGGACATTCTGTCCAAAAGTCACTATTTCGTTGTATCTCCCTCAACTTCTCCACAATCAAAGGCATCATCTACCTCTGTGTCCGGTGTTGACCTTCATGCGATGCAGATGCTTCACATAGTCCTCAATGTCAAAGGCATTTTTCGGATCAAAATCGGACAGCTCCTTGTACCGCTTGTGCTTTGTTATATCAAACTTATCTGAGAAAAAAGGTCTCACGCCCCTAAGCTGCATGATACATTTTCCGCCATCCATGACCGCTATCTCATCCTGACTCATAAGCTCTTTTCCGGTCTTTTGATAATTCAGACCATAGGACTGGCTCGTACCTCTTGTATCCGAGGTATTATAAAGGTCAATCGTTTCTTTACCCAATACTTCCGCCAACTCTTTTAACGTGGTCTTTTCCTTTCCTCCAAGGAATAATGTGGTATCACAATTGCCCTCTATGGTATCTGCATTGTCCTTGTAAATCGCCTTGAGCTGGGATTTTGACTGCAAAATAATAGAAGCTGATATTTCACGGCTACGGATTGTAGCGATCAGCTTCTCAAACTGTGGAATCTGCCCAATGTTCGCAAACTCATCAAGTAGCATGCGCACATGAACCGGGAGCCTTCCGTTATAAACATCATCCGCTTTATCACAAAGCAGGTTAAAGAGCTGTGAATACATGAAAATTAAATGTGGCATCGGTATCAGAAATAATAACGAATAATGCTGTCTTTTCCTCTCCCAGAGTATCAAGCTCCAGCTCGTCATATTCCATAAGGTCACGCAGCTCCTTAATATCAAATGGTGCTAACCTCGCACCGCAGCTAATCAAGATTGATTTCGCTGTCTTTCCGGCAGCAAGTTTGTACTTCTTGTACTGTCTTACCGCAAAATGATTGGTTTTTTCTGCTTCCAGCTCCTCAAACAATAAGTCCACGGCATTTTTGAAGTTCTCATCGTCCTCTCTGGCTTCGCTGGCATCAATCATATCAATCAGCATTGCGAAATTCTGCTCCTCTTCCGGAGCTTCATACCAGATATAAGCGATAAGTGCCGTATAATAGAGTTTTTCAGCCTTGACCCAGAAGTCCTCACCGGATTGCTGTCCCTCCCCTTTGGTATTGACTATAATTGTGTTTACAAGTTTCAAAATATCCTTTTCGCTCCGAATATAGGCGAATGCATGGATTTAGCAAAGTTTATGGTATTTAAAACTTTTATCTTGTACTTGCCCCTTTTTAGCATCTTTCCACACTCAACCAGTACTGTTCCTTTCGGATCAGTGACAACATAAGACGAGTGCATCTGCATCAGGTTCGGTTTCACAAAAAAGCGAGTCTTGCCGGAACCGGAGCCACCGATAACAAGGATGTTTTTATTTCTTGTATACTTCGGCTCTTTCGGTCTGCCCGACATCATCAGCCGTTCTGTCTGTGTCAGAAGGACATTATTTTCAAACACAGAGTCCATATATGGCTCTATGTCTTTGGCATTTCCCCACCTTGCGGAACCGTATTCTACACCCTGCCGGAACTTCTTGGCATTCTTGGCTTTGTAATACACCACAAGTCGGAGTGCTATGCCGCCTGCCACTCCAATCAGTAAATCTCTAGGGTGGAAGCTGGGCAAGGGATTGGCAAACAACTTATCAAAACGGTTCATGACTGCCATCATTTTATCGGAAACATTTGTACCTTCTGATACTCTCCACAGCCATGCAACTTTGTCACAGAAATACCCAGCAAAGATATAGGGGAGATTCAAAAGCACCAGCTTCTTGGTATCCATACCGCCTGCTTTTGCTTTCAGATTTTTCGGGATAGCTTTCAGATCCTTGGTTATGCCTTCAATGATGTTACTCAAAGGCTCTGCCCCCTGTCCTTATTCTTTTCCCGACTCCGTTCTCTGTTCTTATTCTGTGATACTGCATCCCTAAAGCGTTTCAGTTTCTCCCTTACGGAAGTCCTGCCCTTTCGTTTCTCATTACCATAAACAAATTCCTTGAATGCCTGTGCTACCGCATCGGCATCCCTGCCCTTGAAAAATACCACATATTTCGGCGGGTCTGTTGTCTTGTCTTTCTTGACGGCAAAATCAACATTATATTTACGAGCTACCCGCTCAAAGGATTTGATATTGCCGTCTGTCACTTCGATAGACGAAACTCCCACGCCTTCGCCAACCAGCTTTTTCACAGAAGTTTTACCATGCGTTTTCTGTGCTTTCTGCCTGCGGTGGTTCAGATACATCCGCATTGCAGCCTTCAAGACGTTGGCATCCAGTTTAGCGGTCTTAATTACAAGAGCGATTGTTTTCTGCGTTACTTCCTCTTGCATAAGTACCTCCGATTTGCATTTCCATGTGCGTATGCTCCGCTAAGGTGGAACATACAGCCGATGTAATAAATACCTCATAATTCTCCTTTCCGCTTCTGGACATCGTGTCTAAAAGCAATAAAAAAAGGGCAGCTATAAATCTCTCGACTTATAACTGCCCTGACGCTGTTATGTTTTTTATTCGCTCAAAATTGGTTAAATCAGAAGTTGTCTGATAACTTTTGAAATATGTAGTCCGAACACCTCTTGTCATTTTCATTGTTACCTTTTTAGTTTAAAATATGGTATTGTTGCCAATGGTACATCCCACTCTAAAAAGAAAGAATCGGCATAATTCGACTCTATATCTTTTCCTCCTATCGCAATTTTCTCCTTAAATTGATTTAAAAATATATTCATTAATATCTCATCACCTGAAAATAATTTCTTTATTTCAGAATAATCTTTGATATAATCATAATCCTCCCTTCGGCAAGATAAAATCATTAAAGAACCTTCCTTCTGTGGTAAAGATATAAAATAAATATATATATTTCTACGATTAATTGAAAAGTAATGTGCTAATGAGAAAGCTATTTGCTTTTCATTTTGAAATATCACATAATATGACTTAAATATTTCCCCATTATTTATCAAATCATTAAAACTTTCCAGTTCTCTTTTTAAATGTAACTCTTGAATATGACATTTTCTCAGTGTGGCTTTTACCCTTTGTTTATCAAACACTCTCCTCTCAATATATGTTTCCAGGAATTTCTTTTCTCGCTGTATAACATTCATATTAAGATTTTTCATTTTATCTGCTTGAAACAATGCCCATTCTTTGTCAAATCGTTTTCTTGTCTCAGATTTCCAATTATCAAGCATCCAAGAATATCTTTGAATGCATTCACGAATATCCGAATATTCCTTCGCTAATGCGCGGTAACTAAGAAAAAATACATCTTTATTGTCATATTGTGCGATGTTCTTATTTTCAATCTCTTGAAATAAAGAATTGTCGTGATATTTACAAAATCCCCAAAACGTTAAGGTGCTCTTTATATAAGTAGTAGATAAGCTAGCTTTGAATGGATTCTTAAAATCATCTTTTAATACATAGACTTTGCTGTCATTACTCATCATTCTAAGGTTCCTTTTAGGTATCGAATGCGAATCGATTGCATTCCCACTACATTTTTTATTATGTAATAGACATTCATATCCTTGTTTCTTACTGTTTTTCAAAAAATTGTTAAACTCATTTACCAATGCGTTATTAGCTTGCACAAGCGAATCCGGTGGGAATTGTGCCAATATACTGCTACCTATTTTATTTAGCAACTTATAATTCATCCGGTCCATCTATACCTCCAAAAGATTTGTAATGATAAATACGGACTAATTCTACATAAATCATTCTTATAGCCCACATTTTCTTTTATACTGAAATAACATATGCTATCAATGATTGACAAAAATCTTTAACCTTTTGAAACCAATTATTTCTATTTTCAAACAGGTTACATACTAATTTCTCTTGTGACAAATATTTTCCAAATTCATAGTTCTGAAAGATTTATTGAGCGTACAGCTAACAGATTAACTAATTTTTGAATTCGGTATTTTCGTATAAAATACTCTTTTGTTTCCCTTTCACTTGGAATCCTATATCTCTTTGTGTAAATGTATGGTTCCATACCACAATCTTCTATTCCTTTAGTATCATATGTTAACGAAACAGAAAATTCCTGATTGTACCCTGCCTCTTCCACATTAAGTTCAAATTTGCAGTATTTAGAATAATCAAATCTTTCATCTTTTATTAATGTAATACCAACAGATTGATTCTCTTTTTTATCGTATCTGAATGAAATTGCTTCAAACATATCTGTCATTCTGCCCTTGACTTCATATACATTTAATGAGAAAGCCTGCCGACTAGGGACAAAAAATTCCTTTAAATCCCACATTGGATACACATGATCTTTGTTATCTTGCTTATCATATGACAGCACTACTTTAAATCCACTATTGTAGGTTAAATCATTTTCATGACTTTTTATCTTAAAATGACATTTTTTTAAAAATGTATCCTCTCCACATATTATTTCAACATCGATATGATCATCATCCTTTGCAGTATATCTAAATCTAAGTCCATCAAACATATCAATATATTTGTTCATACCATCGCGACAGGGAAATGAGCGATTATATTCTTGATCCCAAAACCAATAATCAGTTTCCTCATATGGCAAAAGTTTCCTACCTAACAGAGTTCTGTTTTCATATGGATTATTTGGGTTCCTATTTGGCCAATATACACCTATCGTTCCTGATTTCATATATTGATATACCTTTACCATTTGCGGTGCACCACCAACTGTTGACGCCGGATTATTAACAGCCTCTCTCCGTAATAATTCACACAATGCATCATATGGCTCCATATCAAATTTATCATTAAAACATGCTTCATAATTTCTTCCATACTTCTTATGAAGAATTTCTCTTAGTATACTTATTAACGCTTCTCTTTTATCACCAATTATTCCAATTTGCCCAAAATGATTATCAAAATTGTCATAATGTATTCTGCCTAGTGGAACCACCCAATCTCTTTCCTTATTTAATCCAAAGTGATATTTCGTGTTATCATATGTTAACTCTTGCATTCCATGATTTGTTTTTATAATGCAACCTGTATCCGCTCTACTACTCCTTATTTCTCCCCTTTGATGTGCAACACATGAAATCGTATTTATAACAAAATTTCCCGAATGCCAATCTAATCCTGCAAAAATATATTCGTTCGTATATGGTTCTATTGTGTTCTCTATATCCCCTATAATTTGATTATCTATATTACTTGTCATGGTATTCATTGTACGAATAAAATGTCCTGTCAAATCTGGAAAGTTTATTGCGCCTCGCGATATTTTAGAATATTCTGTCATAATATTATTCATTTGCAACATAAACGGATATGAAAAAGCTGTATTTCCAGCAAATCCTAGAATACTATCATCCCTTTCAAATCTCATTATTTTAGGACACGAATCCCAAAACATTCCATTATTTAACCGACTATCTGATACCATTACTAATTCATATATTTTTTTTGCCTTATTAATTTCCCTTACCCAAGATGCTACGACCGTCATATTTTCTCCTCAAAAAAACATATTTTTTGAAACAATTATAAAATCCAATCCCACTCTATAAATTCAATTTACTTTTTCATAAAATTGATTTTTTTACTTGTATTATTCTCTATTGAAATATACAAACCTTACATCGCTTAACCAGCTGATACAAGCAATAAAAAATCCATGGAGTTTTTTAACCTCTTGATGACTTATGAAAAATCTAGTATTCAAAATTTTATAGAATATTTCTCTTCAAAAATCATCGGTATCTCATCAGCTGATACTGGCTTATTTGACAAATATTTTTCATCGTTTCTGTTTATTGGTGGAAGTCCATAATTAGGGTGTTCCAGATATTCTCTACTAAGCCTAACAAACGCTTTATCATTCAAAACAGTCTCACTAATAGATTTTGAAAAAAAGTAGTTATCTGCAAGTGCAAAAATTAAATAGTTTATATATTTTAAAACATCCTCCCTAGAAGATGAATTTATTTGATGCCATAAACTTTTATATGATTTGTCACGTTTATGATAAAAAAGAAGAATAACCGTTGACCCATTAAACGGAAATACGCATAGATGAGCTGATTGATTTTTCTTTTTATCATCTAAATCATATGGATCGTTAATTAATGCTCCATTCATGTCTCTATATATCGTAAATGTGCTTTGAACAGCTATTGGACAAATATATGGAAGTACCGTCCAATATGCAATTTGAAAACCGTACTCCAATTTTTCTCTCTTAATTTTCATATATAGCTCCAAATCATCCAAATAGTCACGGGTATCTAACTCGCTAACCTTAATCATCTGCTGAATATTTACAAATGACAGATACTGTATATCATTTTGATATAATTCTCTCTCATATTTTCTTGCGCTTATCATCAGTAATAAATTCTTTATTGCAATTTCAGCCATCATCAAATTAGTAGGTTTTCTCAGAATGTTTTCTGGATTTTCATAATCTATGAATTCCTTACTATCACATTCTCTACAAATATAGTGAAAAGTACCTGTACTCTTTATTCCATCTTCACATTTAAAATATTGAATCCCAGCGACCTTATTTTTGTTATATAGCATTCCATTCTCTGCTATTGTATCCAGAACCATTCTAGGAACCGAATGTGAATTACAAATATGAATTATTTCTTTCCCACAAAGCAAGCAATATTGGGGTTTGGCACCTGCTCTCGCTTTTTTCACCTTATTCTGTATATTAATTCTCTTACAAATATCTTCCATAATTCCCCTTTCACACCTATATTTTCTTCCTAATTCGTATAAATAGCAACCATTCCATTGATACAAATGTCTATTAGCTTTTCCATGCCTAATGCTAATCCACTCAATTCAATAAATAAATAGTATTTAGCTTCATCTTTACCCTTCCATTTTCGGTGCTTACACTATCCAATAATAATGCTTGAAACAAAACATCCCCCACATTCTCCAGCCTGACCATCCCATACTCTTTTTCCGTAAAGCCTTCAATCTGCATCCCCTGTCTGGTAGCCTCTTTCCTCGCCACCAGACAATGCGTATATAATGCCATGATATACTTGTCCGACATCAGAAAGGCGTATGTTTCGTTCCCCTGATATGTATATCGGCACTTTTCCAGATTTTCTTGCGGTATACTGAAATAACATCTGACCATTTCCAGATATACATCTCCATTATACTACAACTTTAGCTTTTTTGCATACCTTCTGATTGTTGCAAATATATTATTTCTTTCCATAACTGTCTTTGTTCGCTTAAATACAGGCTTTTTCCCACGCAAGTCCATATAAACATTATTTAGAATCGTCTTTCCGGCGTACTGCTTGAAATCACCTATCCGCAACAAATACGATAAAACCTCTAGCAATTTCTCCTTTGATGTTATCTCCTGATACGAATAATCTCCAAATTCAATATGATCCAGCTTCAAAGGGCAGCTCCCCTTCGCTATCTCACGCTCCATTACCCTGTTAATATCTCTCATTGATTCCATCTATATATCTCTCCTTCCCGCTTCTGGACATCGTGTCCAAAAGCACAAAAAAGCAGCTACAAGTATTTCACTCATAACTGCCCTAACGCTGTTACCTGATTATTCTATTTCTGCCGTTTTCGCAAACCCGGCTTTTCTATTCATAAGTTCCTCTTGTTTCTCCTTTGGCAGACACCGGAATATCTCATTATATCCCATTCCTGCCATCGGCGTTCCTTTTGCCAGAAGAAAAAGCTGCGTGTCAAGCCATTCCTCCCACAAGTTCTCAAACATGCTCCGGCTGTCCGTAAAGGTTATTGCATCTTCAAAACCCTGTGGCGGTCTATAATACTGTAATTTAACAAAGCCGTATCTTCCCGCATCCACGACAAGTATATTCTCAATCTCATACAGCTCTGCAAAAGCATCTGCAACCTTTCTGCATTTTTCCCTTTCACTGTCTGTAATGTATATTTCTTTCACAATTTACCATCCTCCTGTTTCAAAACCACACTACCTGCATCTATATCCTCAATCTCCAGAAATAAACCATTATTGTCTTTACCATTTACATACTTTATGGTGCTTACACGCACCATATTATTATAAGTTCCCTGCCATTAAAATACAAGGTAGGAAAGGAGTTGCCTGTATGATTAAATATGATCCACTTTGGCAAACGCTTAAGGCTAAAAACATCAGTCAGTACCAGCTCATTAAAGATTACGGCATTGACAAAGCACAGCTTCAGCGACTCCGGCAAAATATGGTGGTAAAGACCATTATTCTGAACAGGCTATGTCAGATACTTGACTGCCGGATTGAAGATATTATGGAATATGTTCCAGATGACAAGTAGACGTATTGTTCATGATTGATTGACAATGCCTTTTTGTTGCTCTTTTTTCTTTTACACCTTTGGACATTGTGTCCAGAAGTGTCCTGCTATTACTTTTATTATCTCCGTAAATATAACAATAATCCTCACAATAACAATAATACCACCAATCAGACCTCCAACGATACAATTCAATGCCAGTATTCCCATACTTCCTGCAATTCCATAATTCTTCGGCACAAGAAACATACACATTTTTCTGATTCCATAGGGACATCCTACCAAAATCCAATAAAGGAAATAATCAACCCCCTCGGCTTTATTGCAAACCGGATAACAGGTAATCATCCACAGAACAAGAACACATAGTGGAATTATTATTTTAAACAATGCCTTTTTCATGCCAGCCACCTCCATACATATCGTGCTGCACTTCCTGCTGATAATAATGGTTTATCGTTGAGGGTGCATTATAAAGAGCAGTAACCATATATGCCTTGATATTGGTTATTTTCGTATTTGTATCATGCATACAACCAATCACATATTCCAGATGTCCACTGTTCAGCTTCAAGAATTTAGATTTTACAAGCTCATAAGGATAATCCTCTCCTGCAATCCGAATTGTTTTACGTTTTACACATACAACCTCACAGATAACCTCAAAAAGCTCCTCATACAAAGCCTTGTTTTGCCAGTCATCGTACTTCATGTGATGCTCACTCATATTCGATGTTATCCTTAATCAGCTCTATGTAAGCATTGACATCATCCATCAAATCAATCCTTTTTTCTGACACACTCTCATTACCAGATTGATTGATAGGATTGGTATAACTCATATCAATATAGCTCTGCTTAGTTTGATTATAATTAGTATAAATAGGGTCTGCTTTATGAACTTCTGCAAGTTCACTTTCTGAACCTCTTGAAGTCTGCATTGTGAACTTCTGGTGTTCTAAATCCTGAACCTCTTGAAGTTCAATTTCTGAACTTCTGGAAGTATGCATATTAGACTTCTTGAGGTTCAGTTTTTGAACTTCTGTGAATTTCTCAGCATTATCAGACTTTTCTTCTGTCTGTGCATCAGTAATTGTAGAAAAATTCTTCACATAAATTATGTCCGGCTTTCCAAGTCCACGGCGTTTTTTTTCAATCAGACCGATTCCGTTTTCGGTATCAAGCTCTTTCATAATCTTAACGCAGGTTGCCTTTGCACACCCCAAATCTTCCATAATGGCATCCACCGTATAAATAATGTATACCCTCCTACAAATTTTTATCACAACTCCTATCCTCCCCTACAGGAATCATCATTCATTTTTCATATTTTGGCGCATCTGTTTCTTGATCTGTGCCGTAAGTACATCTACATAATCCGCATTCTCCGGGAACAGATTCGATAATTCCAGCAGGTTTTCGGTACTCTTTTCTATCGTATAGAAGGCATCCGCCTGGTATCCATCTGCCTGGGAGGAGAACGCAGACAGCATAACACAATAATATTTCGAAGAGTTCGTGACCACCTTGCTATCCACGGTCAGAGAGGAGTAGCCCAACGCCCCAACCTGCTTCTTAAATTCTTTGAGCAGCTTCTCGGTCTTTTGCTCCATCTGCGCATTGATCTCTTTGACTGATTTGTGCGCCTGTTTTCCGGTTTCCTCGGAGTCATCCATCCCTGCCCTATCTGCATAGATTTTATTCCATTTTACGTCTGCACTATGCCTTCCATCATCAAACCGGTATTCCCGGAATGTAACCAGCTTAAAGTATTCTCCTATCACTGGCAAACTCTGCATGGCATAAGCCGTTGCTTTATTAAGATTTGGAAGCAGAATACTCAATGCTAGCATGGCTGCCATGCCGGCAGCAACATACCATCTGTGAGGTTGTTTCTTCGTGACAGCACAAGCAGCATAATCTGCCTCCTTCACATAGCAGTCCCGTATTCCTCCCATTGCCTGCAGCAGTTCCTTGCTGCTGATTGTATTTTTGATCCTTCGGCTCATCTGATTCCTCCATTCCATGCATTTGAAAATTCGTTACTATCCGTTCTATCGGTCAGACACTGCATGATATTCTGAATTTAGGAATCATTCCCGTACTGTTATTGCCAAATCAGTCTTTCTATAACTGTCCTGCCTTTCTATATTTTTCATTTTCCACTTCTATCCCCTTACCCATTTCGTCTTTTGTTTTTCCGATATTCACTTGGTGCGGTTTTATAGCGTTCTTTAAACACTCTGTTAAATGTTCTCTGACTGTCAAAACCGCTGTCCAGACAGATATTCAGGATCGTATCACTGGTATTTACCAATCTTGTGCATGCATAACTTAATCTGGCATCATTGAGATACTGATTGAAATTACGGTGAAATGTTTTAGAAAATACCCTGGATAATACATACTTGCTCACTCCAAGATCGCGTGCCATATCTTCCAAAGAAAACTGTCTCCTGAAATTTCCTGATATATAAGATACAGTACGATAAATTAAGTCATCACTTCCCACACAACTTTTTTCCACCAATTCCATTTTTCCTATACATCTTGCCAGCACAATTTGAACATAAGCTTGAACAATCATAGGTTCGTTTTCTTCCATTTGGATAATCGCCTGAATTGCATTATAAACATCTGGTTCAATCTGCCCCGCACGAATAACCGGATATTTAGGAGCATATCCTTGTATTTTATCTTTAAATACTCCTGCAAAAGAAGACGGAACCAAGATATAATCCGCCCGGCTCGTTTTTTCTGAAAACACTTGATAATGATGAATAATATCAGAAAAGACAAATCCGATATCACCCTTTTCCATATGATATAATTCCTGCCCCACTCCCATCTCAAGTGTTCCTTCCGTTACGCACACAATCTCCAATGCATTATGTAAATGTGGAGATACATGTTTTGACACTCTTTGCGCCGCATATACCTCTTCCTTTGTTTCCTTAAACGTCAAATGCATTGATACATCTCCCCTTTATTACTTAATTGTTGATTTCCTCTGCAACATTTGTCTACATTTTCTTTTAATTTGGCAAGCATTCTTATCCAGCCTGTCCTATAATGAACTTGCAAACAAGGAAAGGAGGAATACAAAATGAGCAAATTCAAAAATTATATGAACAACCTTTTAGCTTTCTATAAAGAATACTTTGAGCATGTATATCATGCATAATCTGGCTAAAAGGACTATTTGTGAAAACTGAATACTGAAAAAGTAGACCACTTCACAAATGTGAAATGGTCCTTTTTTTATATGCACTCCAAAAATTTTTTGAAGGCATCTTGTCCTTCCAGTGTTCTTTTGTAAACACCTGCGCATTCCAGCACTTTTGCAAACACAAATCCTATTTCCTTTTGCACGATTGCATGAATATTGTCGTCTGTGATTTCATAGTTTGGCAGCCATTTCTCTGCCCACTCTGCATGTGATTTTGTCAAATCGCTTTCCCGCAGATCCTCATTCTGCAGAATTCTACGTTCCAGCTCCGCCATTTCCATTTGCAATCTAGCTGGGAGGACTGCCAGTCCCATCACTTCGATCAAACCAATATTTTCTTTTTTTATATGGTGATATTCCGGATGTGGATGATACACACCTAACGGAAACTCTTCTGTGGTAATATTATTTCGTAACACTAGGTCTAATTCAAACAGATCTCCTCTCTTTCTCGCAATTGGTGTGATCGTGTTATGTGGTACTCCATTGGTTTCGCTGAAAATAAATGCTTTCTCATCTGTATATCTGCGCCAAAGCATTAAAATATGATCTGCAGCCTTTACTATTGATTCGGTAATTTCTCCCTGCAGGCGAATCACAGACATAGGCCATTTTACAATTCCTGCATGAACGTCCGGAAATTGTTTTAATGAAAATTCCGTCTCATATGGAGCCTTTGCCATTGCAAATTCGTATCCGCCTCCTTGAAAATGATCATGGCTCAGTATAGAACCACCTACTATCGGGAGATCTGCATTCGATCCTGCCGTATAATGTGGAAACTGCTGCACAAAATCCAACAATTTGGCAAAAACCGCTTTATCAATTTTCATTGGAATATGTCGATCATTGAAAACAATACAATGTTCGTTATAGTACACATACGGCGAATACTGTAAATTGTACTGTTCTCCACACAATGTAATCGGAATAATTCTGTGATTTTGTCTTGCCGGATGAGAAATATGTCCGGCGTAACCTTCATTTTCTTTGCATAGCAAACAACTCGGATACCCCGATTTTTTTGCTTTTCCTGCCTTTGCAATATCACGAGGATCTTTTTCCGGTTTTGAAAGATTGATGGTTATGTCCATTGCTCCAAATTCTGTATCTGCTGTCCATTTCTCATCCTTTGCAATTCGATCTTTTCTAATATAATTTGTTGCCTGGCTAAACTGATAATAAAAATCTGTTGCAGCTTTAGGAGATATATTGTATTTATCCCAAAACTGCCTGCGAACCACAGAGGGATGGGGTGTCAATATTCCCATAATCTTTGTATCAAACAAGTCCTTTTCCGTAATTGTTTCTTCCTCCAGCATCCCCTGCCGACATGCATATTCCAACATATCGTTTAAAATCTGTGACAATTCTCTTTCTGATCTAACCTCTTTCGCTGTTCCTTCATGCTCTGTCAATTGAAATAATTCCAGAAGGCGATTCGTCACATATACTTCATCTTCCGGATCAACCAATCCCTGGTTCAATCCATACGCCACAAGTTCATTGATATACTCATTAATCATGACACTCCCCCCTTTACACATTCTGATATCCATTTGGATGACTTTTATGCCATTTCCATGCCGTACCGATAATTGTTTCCAAATCTGCATATTGCGGATTCCATCCTAACACTTCCCTTGCTTTTGCACTGGAAGCGATCAACCTAGATGGATCTCCTGCTCGACGTGGTTCTTCCTTCGCCGGAATTGGATGTTCTGTCACTTTTCTTGCAGTTTCCACAACCTCTTTTACCGTAAAACCAGCTCCACCTAATACTAAAATGCTACCCATAACCATTCCTCCTTGTCTTTTTGAGTATCTTACATCACTTGAATTCCACCATATTTGCGAATTTTAAGTACATCACAAGCACCATCTCCAAACACCTTTTCCATCTCTGTTTTATATAATGTAACAATATCATTTGGTACAAATGCCTGTATTGTTCCGGCAAAGCCACCACCATGCACCCTGTTTGCTCCCTGCACGCCTAAAATCATATCACTGACAGCCAATGCAATAGAAACATTCTGATGTTCCACATCATGGCACACATACACATTCTGCAAATACTTATAAGAAGAATCACCTGACTCTTTAACTAATCTTAAAAATTCTCCAAATCTATTCTCTCTCAATGCTGCCACTTCTTTTTGCACTCGCTCATTTTCACACACATAGTGAATTGCTCTAAGTGCTGCTCTATCACCAGCCTTTTCCCTGATTCCTGACAAATTTGCAAGTATTTCTTTTTTTGAAACTTGTCCAAGCACTTCTTTTCCAAGACAGGCTGCTGCTTTTTTCATTTCTTCCGGAATTGCTGCATACTCCGCTGTCAAATCAGCATGGGAGCCTTTCGTATCTGTAATACAAAGACTATATCCCTGAGCATCCAGATCAAACTCAATCCGCTCTACAAAAGGTGCGGTCGGATTCTGAAAATTGATATGTGCCAAGCTGCCTACAGAGCATGCCATCTGATCCATCAAGCCACAAGGTTTTCCAAAATATACATTTTCCGCAAACTGTCCAATCATGGCGATTTCAATCGGCGAAATTTTACCATCATTAAACAGATAGGATAAGATGGTTCCCATCAACGTTTCAAATGCAGCCGAGGAAGATAATCCCGCTCCGATCAGCACATCACTGGTGACAAAAGCCTGAAAGCCTCCTATCTGATACCCATATTCTTTTGTTTTTGCTAATACCCCTCGAATCAGTGCATTTGTTGTTACCGCCTCGTCCTCTCTCCTGTCCAGATCATCCAAATCTATCGTAATCAATTCATACCCATCCGATATAACTTTGACGCATGGTTCTTTTAATTTCTGCACAATAGCAATCGCATCATTGTTGATGGACGCCGCCAACACCTCTCCACATTGATGGTCTGTATGATTTCCACCAATCTCGCTTCTTCCCGGTGCACTAAAGACAGATACCTCACCTTCGCCAAAATGTACCGTATAACTCTCCACTGCTTTTATATAACGATTTCTTTCATACGATATCTTCTTTTCATCTACATAGATATCTTTCAGTTTTGCATCATACAATCCATCTTTTAATTTTTTCACTAAATCCTGTGTCACCACAAAACCCATCTCCTTTTCTTTTCCTTTCGTAACAAAAAGCATTGCCTGTAATTGTTTATTCAATTAAGACAATGCTTTCCTGTTACCAATTTCTGCTCATTACTGCTGAGCGGTTTCTACTGTAATTCCCTTTTCTTTTTTGATCTTTGCATTTGTCTCCTCCACATTCATTCTGGAAAGGATAAACATAATAAGTACATCAAAGATCAGTGGCAGCCAAAGATACATAAACTGCATCATATTCAACGCGGACTGTGGCTGTACAGCATGTGTTCCCACATAGCCACTAAGTTCTAAGAGCCATCCTACGACCGCCGTTCCAATACCTCCGCCAATCTTAACGCCAAGTGAAGTACAGGAATACATCGTACCCTCCACATGCTTTCCCCGTGTCAGGTAGGTATACTCGGAACAAGATGCGATCACTGCATTCATGTCTCCCTGCCAAGGTCCCTGTCCTAATGCTGCTAATGCTGTAAATGCCATCATCAAAGGAATACTTCCCATATATCCGGCAACAACAACAAGAGCTCTGCCAATCACGGCAAGGATGTAACCTCTCAAGTTCAGCTTATACATACCATTCCACTTTCCAACCAGTGTTGGTGTAAAGATTAATGCAATGATAAGAGGAATGTTTACCGCCCAGGCAAATTGTCCAAACAGATTTTTGTTTTTCAAAACCCAGGTCATATAATAAATACCAGCACCGAGCATTGCACTGTATAACTGCTGCAAAATATAAGTACCACAGATCATCAGATAAAATTTATTCTTTACCAGCAGCTTGAATGCCTGAACCAGCCCATATTTTTCCTCTTCACCTGTTGTGTCTCCTTCATTTAATTCCTCTTCCGGAAGTTCTTTAACAGATAATGCGGAAATAGTATTCACAACTAATCCGATCACTGCATAAATAATTGCAACCATACGCCATGCGGCTGCATCTCCACCACATTTTGCAACAAATCCAACAGTAACTGCTTGAATCAGAAGACTGGTTGAAAAAGCAAAAATGAAACGGTAAGAACCCATCTGCACACGCTCTTTACTGTTCTTGGTAACAAGTGATGTCAGAGCAGAATAAGCAATGTTATTTGCCGTATAAAACACGCCATTCAACAGCGTATACGCAATAAAGAACCACGCATACTGTGCCGTCCTGCCAAGACTTGTTGGAACTGCAAAACAGGCTACCAACGTAATTGCACAACCAATGTAACCATACAGCATCCATGGTCTTGCCTTTCCCATCTTACTATGCGTCTTATCAATCATTGATCCAAAAAAGATGTCTGTAAACCCATCGAGTAATTTGGAAACGGCAATCAGTGTTCCCACTATACCGGATGCCAATCCAATCGTATCTGTCAGATATACCATCACAAATGATGTCAGGAATGCATACACTACATTTCCCGCAATATCACCAGATCCGTATCCTATCTTGTTGTACCATTTTAAGTATTTCTTTTCCTCCATAAGAATCGCCCCTTCACTATTTGTTATTTAGAAACCATTTGCTTTGATTATCAGTGTCTTGTATTATCCTTTTACAAACGGAATTAATTCAAACTGAAACTGAAATGCTTCCTCATCAAACCGATATTTATCCATGACATCCGGTCCGCAGCTATTTGAACCAATTCCATTCATTGCATAATCCATACAGAATATGGTGCTATCCGATCCTTTCAATTCATAATTGTGCGATACCCGTTCCAACTCCTCCTGTGTATAAACAGAAGCGTTAAACGAAAATGGATTCTTTGAAACTGCTGCAATTCCACATTGACCATTTGTAAGCTCTACATAATCACAGTCATAATGGCTTCCATTCTCCTGTGGACGAATATAATCTTCATGCATCTGAGCCACCTTCGAACGGAACAATCCATGACAGGAAGCCTGGTGTTTATCCCGGTAGCTTTCCTGTGGTCCCATTCCAAAATAAGTAATCTCATCCATTTTCTTATTCAAAAACATCCGAATTCCAAACCTTGGCAGATCCGGGAATTCTTTATCTTTTACTGCCTCTATAACCGCCTCTATTTTCCCGTCTTCATTGATCTTCCATGTCATTTCCACATCCAAAATCTTTTGTACGGTATCAGCTACTACTGCCAGATGCTCCATGATCAGCACACCGTGCTTGTTCTGAAGCACCTCTATACGGTATGCTCTGGTATAGGCAGCATCATAATGTGCCTTTTCCCATTCCAGTTTTATATACATATCGTTATCCGTCGGAGCCCGCCAAATATTCAATTCCATTGGATGGTTAATATAACTTCTTCCGGCAAACTGCATGTCCTCAAACAATCCGGTACGCTTATCTAAAACATAAATAAAATCCTTTGCCTGTAACACGATCTGCTTATCGTTTTCCTTAACAGCAATGGTTCCCATTACTTTTTCCTGCTCCAGCCACTTTACAGCCTGTCTGTTTCTATCATCCTCATTTGCAAGCTTCATTTCATCAAAACCTAATTCATACCCCTGTTCAAGCAACGGCATTTCCTTTTTCAACCGGTAAATAAGCTTCAGATAAATCTTACCGGTATTTGGGACCTGCAGCTTCAACTCCACTTCCGCATCGCTATGGGGTGATGCAACAACATTTGCCAGTTTTCCTTTTTCCACAGTCAAGCCATCCTGTGTCATTTCATAGAAAATATCCACATAATCCTTCAAATCATCAAAATCCATATAATTGTGAAGAACCATCTGTCCGTTTTCTTGGTCATAAGATACGATTCTCACCGGACGATAGACATTTTTATATTCCAGCAGTCCCGTATGCGGCGTACGATCCGGATAGACCAGCCCGTCCATACAGAAATTGCCATCATGAATGGTTTCTCCATGATCCCCTCCATAATAATATCTGGTCTTTCCATTTTCTGCCGTTCCATGTGCGATTGCATGATCACACCACTCCCAGACAAACCCGCCACACATCCGGTCATCCTTATGAATCATCTGAAAATAATCTTCAAAATCTCCCGGTCCGTTTCCCATACTATGGCAGTATTCTACCAGCAGAAACGGTTTGCTTCCGTCTTTTTTCAGATAATCCTCTATCTCCTGCAGTGACGGATACATTCGGCTGTAAAGATCCAAATTGTCATAATCATAGGTAATATCATAATTACGGTATCTTGCACTTTCGTACTGCGTGATCCTGTCCGGATCAAACTTCTTTGTCCATGCAAGCGCCTTTTCAAAATTACATCCATACGCACTTTCATTTCCCATAGACCACATTACAATGCTTGGACGGTTTTTGTCTCTCTGTACCATAAGCTGGACACGGTCCACAATTGCCTTTTCCCATGCCGGATCATCTGCAATCTTTTCATTCCAACGGTGAAAACGGTTCTGGTCTGTATCCTCCTTCCGGTACAGCATAAATGGTCCATGTGCCTCAATATCCGCCTCGTCAATCACCATAAATCCATATTCATCGCACATCTGATAAAACTGCGGTGCGTTCGGATAATGGCTGGAACGAATCGCATTAAAGTTATGCTGCTTCATCAGCATCAGATCCTTTTTGATCTGCTGGATACTGATTACAAACCCCGTCTCCGGATCAGAATCATGGCGGTTGACTCCACGAAATTTAATCTTTTCTCCGTTAAAACAAACAACTTTGTCCTTAATTTCAATCGTCCGGAAACCAATCCGATCAACGATCACTTCATCTGGCATTGTCAAAATAACCTGATACAAATAAGGATTCTCCGCATTCCATAAAACCGGATTTAACACGGTCAGTTCTAACACACCATTCTCTGCTGTTTCCCCTCTTGCTACGACTGCTCCATATTTATCTTCTATAGTAACTTTCGTTTCCACTGGTTCTGCAAAATGCATATCCAATTTCACAACAACGCTGTCTTTTTCTACATCTGTCGTAATGTGATAATCTCTGATTGTCGTTTCCGGTCTTTTCAGCAAATAAACATCTCTGAAAATGCCACTCATCCGAAACTTATCCTGATCCTCCAAATACGATCCATCACACCATTTGAGCACCAGAACCGCTAATGTATTTTCCCCTTCATTCAACAAGTCTGTTACATCAAATTCACTGGTAGCGTGAGGCACCTGACTGTATCCGGCATAAGCACCATTTACCCATACATAAAAACAGCTATCGACACCTTCAAAATTCAGAAATGCTTTTGATGCCTTTTCTTCTCTGTGATATTCAAAGTTATGAACATATGCTCCACATGGAATATCCTGTGGCACATATGGTGGATCGAATGGAAACGGATAACGAATATTCGTGTACTGATGCGTGTCATAACCATCCATCTGCCATACACCCGGAACAGTTACCTGATCAAACCCGGAAACATCATAGCCTTTCTCATAAAATGATTCCGTTACGTCATAAATGCTGTTATAATACTGAAACTTCCACTCTCCGTTTAACAGCTGAAAACGATCCGATCTTTCCCGATGCTCCACTAGATCATTCATACGAACTGATGCCGGAATGTAATATGTCCTTGCCGGCATTGTCTTGTCATGCATAACATTCAAATCTTCATAAAAGCGTGGTACGAGCATTGTGTAATCCTCCTTTAATATATATTTTTTTATTCACCGCATTAGGCAATCAATAAAATACCTTCTGTGTCTCATTATCTTCCGTCCTTGTATTACCTTGAAACCATCATACATTTTTGCAAAGAAAATGTCTATAAACAAAAATGGACAAAACATGCACAAAATGATACACTAAAGTGAATGCAGTTTTATCCACAGACCAATATTGACTGCTTGCAGTCAGACATTGGTCTGTGGATAAAACTATATGAGCGCAGCTCTCACCGAAAAAACCGCAGGTTTTGAGGTGGCATTCACTTTATAACTCCGGTTCACCATTGACTGCTAACAGTCAAATATTCCACTTTCCAAAGGAGGACTCAAAATGTATATAAATTCCGGTTATCACAACCACTCCCTTATCGACTTCAAAGACAAAAGCCGACCACTTATTGTAGGAAGCTGTGGCACCTATCGCCTATCCTCACACCCAAAGCTTCCAACTTATCGTCCCAGAGGAAGACTTGACTTTCAAATCATCTATATAGCAGCCGGACGAGCTCATTTTCATTTTGACAACACAGATGACGATACTGTCGTTACCGCAGGAAACATAGTACTTTACCGCCCCAAGGAATTCCAGAAATATGAATACTATGGCATTGATAAAACAGAAGTTTACTGGGTGCATTTTACCGGAAGTGATGTAAAGAACATTTTAAGAAATTATGGTTTCCCGAATGACCAGCGTATCTTCCATGTTGGAACATCTCTGGAATACGAACGTATTTTTAAACGAATTATTTTAGAATTGCAAAGATGTCAGGAGGACTACGAAGAAATGCTGACACTACTGCTGCGCCATTTACTGATTATTTTTCACCGGGAGCTTACTCGTAAACATGTACTAAAAAACGAATACCTCGATCATGAAATGGATACTGCAGCGTCCTATTTTAACGAAAACTATAACCGTGATATCAACATCGAAGAATATGCTACTTCCAGAGGAATGAGTGTCAGTTGGTTTATTCGGAATTTCAAAAAATTCACTGGTACAACACCAATGCAGTTCATCACCTCCATCCGAATCACTAATGCTCAGATGTTATTGGAAACCACAAATTACGCCGTAAATGAAATTGCACACATTGTCGGTTATGATAACCCACTGTATTTTAGCCGACTGTTTCATAAACAAAAAGGTTGTTCGCCATCCGAATATCGAAAACTTTTAAAATGAACCAATAAAAGAGGCTCTTTGAGTGAATGATTCTCATTAGAGTCTCTTTTAATCCCGTATTCATATAATGGTATTTTCCTTGCAGGTATTTTGAATAATCATTTACATTGCTATACCCCGTCTTAATCTGCTCTGTTTTTGTCACACCGGGACGTGATGTTTTTAATTCAACTGTACTTGTTGTCACGTTGCCGTCTTTTGTATTTGTACTATCCTTTTCACTATCTGTTTTTTTAACAGTATTCTTGTAATTTGAAGCATAATACGATGTGCAACTGCTGTTATTGATACCTGTAATTGCCATAATCCTACCTCCCTGTTATTGAAACTTAAAATAATTCCTATACTTCTTCATCTATCTTACTGAATGTTAATAAAGAATCCGTCTTAGAGTACGTACCATTATTTGTATAGGTTGCACTCGCCCGGTTTGCAGCATTCGATATATCAGTTGCTTTCTGCGATATTTTGCTTACAAAAGAATTATATCCTGTAAAAACCGTTTTCAGCGAACTGATATCTGCCTGCTTTAAAGCATCCTCATCTAATTCCAACTTGTTTCCTTTTCCTATGGTAATACCTATTTGGGCAAGCATATTACTGTTTTTGTCTGTCATTTCAGTCATAATCCTCTGTCTCAATCTCTTCCCCCGTTTTTTCATCTTTCTTTTTTATTTTCTTTTTTTCCCAAAGAGAAGAGTCATTCAAAGCATCTGCTGATTTTGTCAGGGAATCTGCACTTGTTTTCATCAAGGTAAGTTTTTGTGAAGTATCACCTTTTCCCGATAATGTTTCAGCATCCTGTTTTGCATAATATGCTTTCATAAGTTTTCCATAGCTTCCATTTTTGATTGCAGCATAATCAGAAAGCATATTTGTATTGCCTATTGATGAACTATCTGACATTCCACTAAACAAAGCTGAAAAATCTGCATTGCTGTTATATTTACTTGTATAATCACTAAAACTTTTGATTTCTGACATAACACCAGCCTCCTTTCCGAACTATAAACGTATATCTATCGGTGTATATACTACCGACTGTCCACTTTCTGATGCTGGATTTTTTATTATTTCTGCTGTTTCTGTTTTGACATCTGCATTCTCTGATGCATCTGTTGTCGTATCTGCATTTTCCTGTGTATTCTCTGCTTTCTGAGTTTGATCCTTCTTTGTTTCTGCTGCATCTGTACTGTTGTCTGCCTTTGATGCTTCTTCCATGGATCTATTTGCATCTGAAAGTGAAGACATCTGTGCTGCTGTTGCAGACTGCGCTTTTGCCTGCAAATCTGCCAGTTCTTCTTCTTTCTTTTCGGTATTGCCTTTTCCAGCATCCTGCTTGATTTCAGACTCAAGCACACCGGCTCTTCCTTCCATCTGTGTTGCCATACTACCCTGCACTTTTGCTTGCCTCATAGATGATTCTGCGGAAATCATTGCCCGCATACTTGCCTGTGACAAGCCTGTTCCTTTCTTTGCAGATGTATTTTTTGTACCAGCCACCATATCATCCATAGATGATTTTTTGCTCTGCTGTTCCTTTCTATGTTCAATCTGGTGCTGTCTTAACTGTTGATTGAGATTTGTAATTTCCTGCTGTATCTCCTGACGTTTCTTCATCTTATCCTCTAATGCCAGTTCTTCATTTGATGATAAGTCCTGCAATTTCTGCTGTGCATTTGCAATCTGATTCTGAATATTTTTGCTCACAGAATCATTCGCCTGTGCCATTCCCATTGCTCCTGTCTGCGTATTCGTTCCGTTAAATCCATTAATTTTCATCATTTCGTTGTCCTCCTTAAGCTAATACTCTGAAATCCGTTTCCTGAAAATCTGTATAACATGATTTCTCTTTATTTTTTCTTTCGGCATATCTTTCTTCACAATAAACCGCGATGTTGTGAACCGCCCTTTTTTCGTTGTGAAGCTTCAAAAAAGCACTACATATTTCTGTAATTTACAAAATACATAGTGTCAATTTATTTCTTTATTCTACCTGCATCATAATGCTAAGGATTACTTCCTCATTTCCCTGCTCCAAAGATATATCTCCCATATACATTCTGGCAACTCGGCGAATGTTATTCAGACCCATTCCATGTTCCCTCCCAGATTTGGTTGTTTCTGGCAAATCGCTATCACCAAAATTAAGCTGACCCTCAAAACTGTTTTTTATGGTTATCATAAAGATACTGTTTTTCCGAAAAGAAGAAATGCTGATATATGGATCATCTCCACTTACATTTTCCATACAGTTATTCAAGGCATTATTCATGATCACACTCAGATCAAATGCATTTAACTTCGTATTCTGCGGATAATGAAAGTCTGATATAAACCGAATCTGCCTTTCTTTTGCTTCTCTCAGCTTTTCCATCAAAATGACATCAATCACCGGACTTCCTGTCTTTATTTCCGGAGATACCTCGTCCCATTCATTTTCCAGATGTTCCAAGTATTCTGTAGCATCATCCATATTATTATGTGCCACCAGATGTTCCAGTGTCTGTATATGATTTCCCATATCATGTCGCATGGAGCGGATATCCCGATACAACTTTTCAACTTCCTCGATATGCTTTTTCATGTCACTGATCTGATTTAATACCAGCTCTTGTCCCCGCTGTTCTTCCTGCATCTCTTTCCAGTTTTGAAACATTACAATCACAACAAGAATAGCAACTATGGAAATCAGATAGTGTAAAAAGCTTAAAGCTCCATAAAATTCATATGTATCAATCAAGTTCTTTCCAGTATCTCTTTCGTATATCATGAGATAATATTGTAAAATGCCATACCCGGTGACGCCTACAAGTGAAGGTACAATAAGCATTACCATCTCTTTGACACTCATTTCATCTTTTTTGTATATATACGCTTTATTGATTAGTCCTATTGCAATCGCAATAAAAGCAATACAAAGTACAAGATCCAAAACTCTGGTTCCAACATATAGTCCGTATTGCAACCACACTTTTTCTGCATCCATATTCCGAAATACAAGTGCTTTTGTAACAAGATCATCAAATCTGTCTGCCATTGCAACCGTTAACCATCGGATAGAAAAGAACGTAATTGCAAGAAATATTTTCTGATATATATTTTTTCTGTCCTCTACATACATTGTAAGAAATGCTGCTATAACTCCAATCAGATATGCGGAAAAATTGTCAATCTGTGGCGGAATCATATATAAAACAAGCATAATCGTAATATAAACAATACTGACTGCCACAGCCCCTTTTTTCTTTTTTATATAAGGACAAACAAATTTTCCAAAATAAATTCCTGTAATCATAAGGAGTGCAATAACAGAAATTTTCGATGTAACCATCCAGCATTTTTCTACCAAACTCATCCGATTTCTTTTCCTTTCCTCTGATTATATTTCAAATATTGTTTTACAAACTCAGGATAATTCTGCTTTGCAATCAGTGCAGTTCCATTTTCCATCGTCACACAATTTGCATCATATTTCTGAACATATTTGAAATGTACGAGGTAAGCTCTGTGTGTACGAAAAAAATCTGCTCCCGCAATTTCACTCAGTTCCTGCAATTTTCCATAATATTCAATATTCGTATCCCGTGTATGGATAATGACTTTTCGGTTATATACCTCAGCATACACAATATCCTTCAAAAACACTTTCATATGACTTCCTCCGGACTGCACCATCATGTATTTTTCATCCGATTGATTTTCAGAATATTGTTCAATGCTTCTGACCGCACGTTTCACAACTTTCTCAAATTTTTCATCGGAAAATGGTTTCACCAGATAATGAAATGCTGCAACATCAAATGCCTGAAAAACATACTCCTCCACAGCAGTTACAAATATCAATACCATTCTTTCATTTTTCTGACGTAGAAGCCTTGCCGTTTCCATTCCATCCATTCCTGGCATCTGAATATCTAAAAATAGAATATCCGGCTTACAACCACTTGCAATCAATTCATCACCAGATAAATATTTTTCTATTACTGCATCCGGTAATAATTTCTTTATTTTTTCCTCTAATATCAATCCTATAGATTTTTCATCATCGCAGATTGCTATTTGCATCTTGTCACTTCCTTACTTACATACAATTATATTTATTATATCGGAAAAAGTCTTTTAATAGCTAGCCGACATGTTGTAAACCGACCTTTTTTTGTTGTGAAATAACATATCACTGCATATCTTTTACTCTGACATCTACAGTATTTTTAAATTTTACAATCTGATGTGAATACTGTTCATTCACAAGTGTAGAACGAATCAGAAAATTCGCTGTTGCAATATTATTTGCAATCGGTATAGATGCATAATCTTTATAATCCAAATCACTTTCCTTCCATCTCCATCCACATCTTCTTTTTCTGCAGTACCTGTCCTTCCTCTATCTCCGGGCGGATAATTGACTTTATCACTTCTTCCGGAGCCTGTGCCTGCAGCAGATCCAGTTTCGGCGGTGTGTCCGCATCCACAAACTGAGCCTCATCTAACAGGTATAAAATCGTTTTCCAGTTTTTCTGCAATAGTTCCGCCCGCCCTCTTTTCTGATTATTGTCCAGGCAGATACAACGCACAAAATCCTTTGATTCCTGCTGTTCTTTCGGCAGATTGGCAATATACAGATTCGGAGATTCTGCCCCCATCTGCGTCTGCATTACTAAAGCACAAGCCCCAGAGCCAAAGCAATGACTGCTAAAATAAAAAAAGAGAAGAAAAGCATTCTTCTCGAAAATACCTTTCTTCCCTTTGGGGTTGAAATGTTATTTAGTTGGTTCATGATTGTCCTTATTACTATATATTTATATCTACGAACTGGAAGTTGTTGTATTCTATACTGATACATCAATAGAATTACGAACTAGCCTATTACCATTTTTGACAAGTGTTGCTTCCACTGATTCTCTTGTGACATTATCAAGAATACTTGTATCAAATTTTTGTCCCGGTTTCCAATTTGGATTAGCTGCTTTCACTGCTGCATACATAGCGGATCTATACTGTCCTTCATATTGTTCTAAAGTCCATGTACCACTTAAACGTTTATCTTTATTCACACTTAACTGATAATCTTTGAAAATATCTGAACGTTTAGTTGTATCACCATTTGAAAACCCATTTTCTTGGATAAATTCTTTCTTTACATTATCAAACATTTTTTGACGATATTCCTCAGATACAATCGTGAGCTGCTGCCATGAAGTACCCTTGCCAGTAACATCCATTCCTGCCACTCCGTTTGCATTTAGCAAATCACCATCCGAATCAAATTGCTTCATCAGATTCTTAATAATGGTATCTCTTCCACCGAATGTTTCATATATAATTCTTTCTTCTGGTGACATCATGGCTTCATTTTGCATAATACCAGATAACCAGCCTTTTTCTTTCAAAGCCTTATATTGTTTGCTATTAGTATTGACACCACTATAGGCATTACCTAATCCACTAATATTCATCGACATACAAAAACCTCCTTGTAAATAAGCTAAAACTCCGTTTAAAACCAAATCATTACTATATATAGTATATCGTCATATCTCCTCCAAAGATAAATAAGACAGTTCCACAACTTCCGATTGAGATTTCACCTGTTTTAAGAGATTTAATAAATGTTATATTTTGTTATTAAACTCTCCGCAAACCATTGAAAACACTGGATTTATCGCAGGTGAGCTTTCCCTTATTGTTTCCCTTGTGTTATACGTCCCATCAGTGTTTACGAAACTTTACCTACAAGCGTACGGTCGAGCCCCTGAACTTTCATTTCAAAAGGATCCAATCGGAAATTTTTAATCTCTTCTGGAGCTTCTTCTATCATCATATCCCCAATATAACTATGAACTGGAAGAATAGCTATCAAGCTAATCCACATTGAGAAAATGGTACATCAGTACGGCTACTTCCTGTGGTGTTTTGTTGATTGGCTCTGTAATCCACTGTCTTAGGATATAATAAATACCACCTGCATAATAAAAAGTACCAAGTCTCATCGTATCATCATCAACATCAGTATAATATCCTTTATTTATCAGATTCGGATACTGCTCATTAAATCTCTCATTTAAAAACAATACAAAATCATCATCTGTCCTGTACCGAAAAAGAATTTTTAATATATCAGAATGCTCGTAAAAGTAGCAGCATGCAAGTTCCAGCCATTTCCTCGTATCACCCTTAGATGCATCTTTTTCCGCAAATGCTGCAACTTCCTGAAATATTTCATACTTAATATCATTTAATATATCGCGAGGCTCTTCATAATGACGATAAAAGGTCGCTCTATTGATACCGGACTCTATACACAACTGAGTTACTGATATTTTATTTAGATCAGTTTTACTGAGCAAACGTAAAAGTCCCTCACGCAAAAGCCTTTTTGTCAATGCAATTCTCTGATCATCCTTCATTGCTACATCCCTCTTCATCCTTTTTTTGATTTTTATGCGACAAAACAAAGGTATCTGTTTCATATCTTCCAAAATGGTCAAAACTGGCGTTTGTGTATTTTTCTTGCCGGAGCCGGAGCAGGCATTGGAACCGGATTTGCCGGTATGAGTGCAGCTGCAGTTATTGGTCCTATGCTGGTTGCTTTTTTAGGTGTCCCAGCATATGAAGTCGTCGGAATAGGTCTGATTAGTGATGTACTGGCCAGTGCTGTCAGCGCTTACACTTACAAACTGTTTAATTTTATTCATATATTTTCCTCCATTTCCCCTCTATCTCACAAAATAAACATAGTCATCTTTTCTTTTAGCAGGTGCGTTCACCGGTGCTTGTGCATACCCAATTGCACAGTGTCCGATGCCCTCGTAGTCTCCCCGGATGCCAAGGTCTGCCAGTATTTTCTTTCCAAAGTCTGACTCAAATTCTTCTTTTGCCCGGTGAATCCAAATGCTGTTAATTCCAAGACTTTCTGCTGCATTCATCAGATTACCCATAACAAGAGAGCCGTCATACATGTATGTTGGAACCGATTTATCTGCTAGAACGATCAGAATTACAGGTGCTCCGTAAAATGGGTCTGTGTCTGTTCCCATGATCTTTGCATTTTCCGCAGACAATTTATCTCTTAATTCCTGATTTGTTACCGCAATAATAATCGGGCTTTGTCTTCCCATACCCGTTGCCGCATAGGTTCCTGCCTTTACAATCGCCTGAATATCTTCTTCCGGCACCATTTTCTCTCTGTCAAAGTTTCGGCAGCTTCTTCTTGTTTCTAACACTTTTAAAGTTTCGTTCATTTTATCATCCTCCTTTAAAATTATTTTCCTCTTTCAAAATTCTCACCCCCATGTTATACTATGTGATGAGAGTAATCCTCCGAAATGTTTTTAGCTCGATTTATTTTACGAAAGAGAAAAGGATTGCTCTTATTTTTTTTCTGATTCCAACCCCTTTTTCACCATTTTCTCAAATGACCGGGCAAATCTCTCATCATCCTCAGCCGTGCGTTTTCTCGGCCCCTTTACATGATTCTTACGGGAACCTCTTCTTGCTTTTTTGTTCAGGTGCCGCTCCATCAACATCTGGTCAATGTTGGCATCCGTATACCACTTGCCGGATTGATGAATTGCATAAGCCTTCTTACCAAGCGCCATCGCCGCCACACCATAATCCTGAGAAACAACAATGTCCCCCTTATGACACAAACTAATCAATTTATAATCCACGGCATCCGCACCGGCACCAACCACAATCACCTCACTGTAATCGGACTGCAGTACATGATTAGTGTCGCAAAGCAAGGTGACCGGAACCTTGTATTTTTCGGCAATGTTTTCCACAATAGCCACTACCGGACAAGCATCTGCATCGACAAATATGTGCATTTTTCGTTCTTCCTTTCATTTCAAATGCGTTTTAAACAAATGTTACCTTCTACTGATTTGCTATCTTTTCCGCCAGTTCCTCCAAATACTCCCAGCGTTCCATTTTCTCCATCAACTGCTCCTCTGCTTCATCTTTTTTCACAGATAACTCACGAAGTTTGACATAGTCTGTCCCATTCTCCGCCATTTCTTGATCGAGTGTTTCAATGGTCGTCTCTAATGCAGAAATATCCTCTTCGATTGTTTCATATTCACGCTGTTCCTGATAAGAAAATTTAAGTTTCTTTTCACGGTTTTTATACGCCATCCGCGCCTCTTTGTTACCGGTATGGCTCTTAGTTTTTCCGTCGAAAGAATTTTCCGTACTCGCCGGACACTTTTTCACATAATCTGTGTAACCGCCTTCGTACTGGCGAATTGCACCATTCTCTTCAAAAGCAAAAATGCGGGTTACAATACGGTCCAAAAAATACCGGTCATGTGAAACTGTGATAACAATTCCGTCAAAGTCATCCAAATAATCCTCTAAAATTGTCATCGTTTCGATATCCAAATCATTTGTCGGCTCGTCAAGAATAAGTACGTTTGGCGCCTCCATCAGCACGCGGAGAAGATTTAACCTTCGTTTTTCACCACCGGATAATTTACCAATGGCACTATACTGTTGCGAAGGCGGAAACAAAAAGCGCTCCAGCATGGCAGATGCCGAGACCAGCCCATCACTGGTGCGCACAAATTCTGCCGTGTTTTTAATATAATCAATCACCTTTTCATCCGCATCCATATAAGCAATTCCCGCGGATTCTTCCTTTTCGATTTCCTGTGTATAATAACCAATCCGAATCGTCTGTCCAACTTTAATACTGCCGGCATCCGGCTCAATCCGGCCGGCAATCATTTTCATTAATGTCGTCTTTCCGCAGCCGTTTTTCCCAACAAAACCAATCCGGTCATGTTTGAGAAATATATAAGAAAAATCACGTATCAGTGTATTCTCACCATAAGCTTTTGATAAATTTTCAATTTCGATTGTCGTTTTTCCCATACGGGATGAAATACTGCTTAACTGGAGTTTTTCATCAACTTCCGGTGCCTTTTGATTTTTCAGTGCTTCGTATCGCTGGATGTGTGCCTTCTGTTTCGTCGAACGAGCTCTGGCACCACGCGAAATCCACTCAATCTCCTTGCGCAAAATACTCTGACGTTTTCTCTCACTGGCACGCACACTTTCTTCCCGCTCTGCCTTTCGCTGCAGAAACCCCGAATATTTTTCGTCGTAACTGTATATTTTCCCTTTGTCAAGCTCTATGATTTTATTTGTCACGGAATCCAGAAAATACCTGTCATGCGTCACCATAACCAAGGCCCCACGGAACGCTTGCAGCTTATTTTCCAGCCAATCCGCCATCTCACTGTCCAAATGGTTTGTCGGCTCATCCAATATGAGCACATCACATGGAGTAATCAACACGGAAACAAGTGCAAGACGCTTTCTCTGTCCACCGGAAAGCTCTCTTGTCTTCTGTTCAAAGTCTGTAATACCAAGCCTTGTAAGCATTGCCTTAGCCGCTATCAATTCATTTTCATTGGCATGGTGATGCACCATGTTCTGAACACTCTGTAAAACCGTGTCCTCTTCCGAAAATTCCGGATTCTGAGGCAGATAATGAATCATCAGATTCGATGCCTGTATAACCTGTCCTTCATCCGGAGTCTCCAGCCCTGCCATAATTTTCAGCAAAGTCGACTTGCCGGTTCCATTGATTCCGATTACACCTACCTTATCCCCTTCATGAAGATAAAAATCGGCGTCATCAAAAAGTTTTCTTTCCGTATATGAATGTGTCAAATGTTCCAGTGATAAAATATTCAAATCAATCGTCCTTCTTCTTTGTTATGCAATTTTCCACCCTTTTTAACCACATAAAAACTATTTTTTATTTTATCATTTTTCGCCACATGTATCAACTCATTTTTTCGGATTGTTACAGCAAAATACACAGCCTGTCTGCTGCCCGATACAGTTTGCACAATCCCTGCAGTCTGACAAAATATCTTTTCTGCTAATCAGGTACACACCTGCCACACTCATTTGTGGTTTCATTTTTCCACCATCCCATGAAACTCCAATTTTTTCAGCATCCATTAATTGCAGCATTTTCTCTGATGCAGATAACTCCATTCCATAAAAACCTGCGCCAAAAGCAGGGCTGCAAAACCGTTTTTCATACACGCTGTGCTTCCGCTGCAAATACTCCCGCAGCCACTCTCTTACCACATCCAAACAAGCGATTTGAAAAATCTCCCAGTAATACTGTGTTAAAAGTGCCTTACTTTCTTCTACTTCATATTCCGGTGCATGAAATGCATACAAATAACCGATTTCAACCTGTCTCCTGTCAATGCGTGACAGCACCTGGCACTGCATCTTATCATTTCCAAAAGAAAACCAGCCATCTTCTACACATTGCCCCGAAAACGGCTGCAAAAGAATAGAAACACGGTACAAATATTTATTCCTTTCCAGAATTTCTCCAATGCTGCTAACTGCCATCCCTTTATGCTGTCTGTGTGTTCTCTTATCCATCTGCTCCCACGAAGCAATCTGTGCCATACGCTCCCAGATTTCTTCTCTTAGATTACCAATATTAAGAGAAATCATTTCATCCTGTCTCTGTAATTGCTGCATTACCTTGTCATAAGCTTCCGGACGATGTATCACCTCACACTGACTGCAGTCTTTCATTTTCTGTCCCTTCGCATTCAAAAAATAAATCGGATTTCCAATGCACTTATTTTCACGATACAACGGGCAATAGCAGAACAAACAATTAAACTCTTCCTCGTTTTCCGCCTTGTGACAGGGAAAATATTCACACTCCTTATTTTGAAAAAAACGATAACTGTTTGTCATGTGTGCACCTCCTCTCCTCTGCCCTCCATTTTACCATAACTTTTGCGAAATTACCAAAACGAATCCGGTATGATGCTTGACTAGAACCTAAAAGATACGATATAGTATAAAAGTAATGCTATTTTAACAAAAAGAGGAAGGATAAAACGAATGTGGAAAACAATCAATGATATTCTAGTTAATATTGACAATTTTGTCTGGGGTATTCCCCTTATGGTACTAATTCTTGCCGGCGGTATTTTATTAACTGTGCGTCTTGGCGTAATGCAGTTTCGAAAACTGCCGCTTGCCCTAAAATGGATGGTAAAAAACGAAGAAGGCGGCGAGGGAGAAATTTCAAGTTTTTCTGCCCTTTGTACGGCTCTAAGCGCGACGATTGGAACCGGTAATATCGTCGGTGTTGCAACTGCTGTTGGCGCAGGTGGCCCGGGTGCTCTTTTTTGGATGATTGTCGCTGCCTTTTTCGGCATGGCAACCAAATTTGCCGAAGGTCTCCTCGCTGTAAAATACCGTGTTGTCGCAAAAGACGGTCACAGCCTTGGCGGTCCATTTTATTACATAGAACAAGGTATGGGGAAAAAATGGAAATGGCTTGCTAAAATATTTGCTTTCTTTGGCGTATGTGTGGGACTTTTCGGAATTGGAACTTTCAGTCAGGTAAATGGTATTTCCAGTGCCGTTCACGGCTTTTTTGATTCAGCCAATGCACACTGCGTAAATCTGCCATTCTTAGGCGAGTATTCATGGTCCGTTGTGATTTCATCCTTGGTTTTGGCGTTTTGCGTTGCTTCCGTTTTGATTGGTGGAATCAAGCGAATTGCTAGTGTTAGCCAGGTTATCGTGCCATTTATGGCAATTATTTATTTCCTGTTTGCAGGCATTTTAATTGTTACCAATATCACTGCTGTGCCAAGTGCCATTGCTGTAATTGTAGAAGCGGCTTTCTCGCCAAGAGCAATTACCGGTGGTGTCGTCGGAAGTATGTTTGTCGCTATGCAAAAAGGTGTTGCACGTGGTATCTTCTCAAATGAAGCCGGTCTTGGTAGTGCACCAATTGCCGCAGCTGCCGCACAGACAAAAGAACCTGTCCGTCAGGGGCTTGTAAGCATGACAGGAACCTTTATTGATACCATTGTTATTTGTACACTTACCGGCTTATCCATTGTATTAACCGGTGCATGGCAGGTAAAAGGACTTGAGGGTGTCGGCGTTACGACCTATGCTTTTCAGAAAGGACTTCCGTTCCCTCCTGAAGTTTCCGCATTTGTCTTAATGCTCTGCCTTGTATTCTTTGCCTTTACAACAATTCTTGGCTGGGATTATTACAGCGAGCGCTGTTTGGAATATTTGAGTGGCGGCAATATGAAACATGTAAAAATATTCCGCTGGATTTACATTCTTGCCGTATTTATCGGTCCATATATGACCGTCAGTGCCGTGTGGACAATTGCCGATATCTTTAACGGTTTGATGGCAATTCCAAATATGATTGCTATTTTTGCCCTAAGTGGTGTCGTGGCAAAAGAAACAAGGGATTTCTTCAAACGTCATAAAGAAGGAAAAATTAAATAACGAAAACAAAAAAACTGCCATCCATATGGACGACAGTTTTTTTATTACTCCATTTTACAGAAGACTTTCATATAATTTTGTAATATCTTCTACACTTGTTTCTTTCGGATTTCCCGGACGGCACGCATCATCATAAGCCGATTGTGCGAGGAACGGAATGTCTTCTTTCTTCACGATTTCTTTCAAATCTGCCGGAATTCCAACATCCTGTGAAAGTTTTCTTACGGCATCAACAGCCGCTTTGCGATATTCTTCCTGCGACATATTTTCCGTGCCCTCAACGCCCATTGCTTTTGCAATATCACGATATTTTTCACCGGTTGCTTCTGCATTGTATTCCATAACAGTAGGCAGAATAATTGCATTTGCAATTCCGTGTGGTGTATCATATAAAGCACCAAGAGGATGTGCCATTGAGTGAACAATACCAAGTCCAACATTAGAAAAGCCCATGCCGGCAACATACTGTCCAAGTGCCATACCTTCTCTGCCCTCCGGTGTATTTTCCACTGCGCCACGCAGAGAACGTGAAATAATTTCGATTGCTTTCAAATGGAACATATCGGACAATTCCCATGCTCCTGCTGTAATATATCCTTCAATCGCATGTGTCAATGCATCCATTCCTGTTGCAGCCGTCAAGCCCTTTGGCATAGACGACATCATATCCGGATCAATAAATGCAACAACCGGAATATCATGCGGGTCTACACAAACCATTTTACGATTTTTCGCCGCATCGGTAATTACATAGTTAATCGTAACCTCGGCAGCCGTTCCCGCTGTCGTAGGTACTGCGAAAATCGGTACACTCTTATTCTTTGTATCGACCGCACCTTCAAGACTTATCACATCTTCATGCTCCGGGTTATTAATAATAATTCCAATTGCTTTTGCTGTATCCATCGAAGAACCACCGCCTATCGCAATCAAATAATCCGTTTTTGCATCCTTGAATGCCTGCACACCAGTCTGTACATTCTCAATGGTTGGATTTGGTTTAATATTTGAATATAACTCATACGCCATACCATTTTTATCCAGCACATCAAGCACCTTCTGTGTTACACCGAATTTTACCAAATCCGGATCTGAACATACAAACGCTTTCTTGAAGCCTCGGCTTCTCGTCTCTGTTGCGATCTCTGCGATTGCTCCTGCACCATGATACGATGTCTCATTCAATACAAATCTGTTTGCCATAGATTAAGTCCCCCTTTATTCTTTTGTTGAATTTGCACAAAAATATGCGAATTCATTTCGTTTTATAGTGTATATTATACTAAGTTTTCCAGAAAATTCAAGGGGCTATTTCATAATCCCTCAACTTTTTCCTGCATTCCCGATATGTCTTGCAATATTTCTCTACTTCCTGCCAAAATTCTGCCGAATGGTTCATATGACGTCTGTGCGAAAGTTCATGAATAATTACATAATCCATAAGTTCTCGTGGCATATAATACAACTGATAATTAAAATTCACATTGCCCTTTGAGCTGCAGCTCCCCCATCTTGTCTTCTGATTGCGGATGGTGATTCTGCCAACGGTGACATCCATAACTTTACTAAAATGGTTTACCCTCTCTGTAAATTCTCCCAGAATATTTTTCCACTCTACATCCGAAATTTCATCAACGGCAGGTGCCCCCGTCAGCTTTTTATTCAAATTTCTCTGCCGCATCTGTTTTACTTTTTCTTCAATCCAATAGGCATGCTCTCCAATCCATTCATCCAATTCTTTTTCGGAAAGCCACTGAGGCGCCCGCAAAATCACACTTTCATCTGCGCACACCTCAAGTCCGATTGTTTTTCGATTAGAACGAATCACCTGTACTTTCATCCTATAAAAATCCTCAGTTTTTTATTTGCTCATCTCTCCACGTTAGATTAATCCCGTGCTAAAATATCTCTCCGCACGGTCTGCAAGAACCGTTGCAATCACTTTGTCTTTTCCGTATTTTTCTGCCATCTGCATTGCTGCAAATACATTCGCCCCGGATGAAGTTCCTACCAAAAGCCCCTGCTCTTTTGCAAGTTTTCTCGCTGTATTTATCGCATCCTCGTCCGATACCTCAACAACATCGGTAATCAAACCAGTGTCTAATACATCCGGAATAAATCCATCTCCAATTCCTTGTATCTGGTGGATTCCCGGTCCATCTCCGTGAAGTGCCGAAACTCCTTTTGGCTCTACCGCCACAATTTTCGTATCTGGATTTTGCTCAAGCAAATACTTGGCAATCCCCTGTAAGGTACCTCCGCTTCCCACACCGGAAACATAAATATCAATTTTCTTTCCCAGCTGCTCACTAAGTTCGACTGCCGTTTTCCGATAATGTGCTTCCGGATTTGCCGGATTCACAAACTGCTGTGGCATATAATATTTCTCAGGATTTGTACTTGCTATCTCATTTGCCTTATCCACTGCACCGCCAATACTAAGTTTCGGCTCTGTGAGGACAAGCTTGGCACCAAATGCCTGAATTACCTTTTTTCGCTCCTCACTCATGTTTTCCGGCATCACAATAATAACCTCGTACCCTTTTCTCACTCCAACAAGAGCCAGACCAATTCCTGTGTTTCCACTCGTAGGTTCAATAATTGTCATCCCCGGTTTTAATTTTCCTTCCGCCTCTGCCGTCTCAATCATATTTTTTGCGATGCGGTCTTTAATACTTCCGCCGGGATTCAAAAACTCTGCCTTTGCAAATATATTGTAACCTGTGCTCTCCTGCAGGCACATAAGCGGTGTGTTTCCAATTAAATCAAGTACGTTATTATAATACATAAAATGACTTTGCCTCCTTAAATAAGCGACCTCTAAAAATCATATCATTTCTCCTTTATTCGCCACTATTGTATTTTTTCAGCAAGACCTTGGACAAATCATTTAAATGAATCATATAGATATATCCTTTTCCTGCCATTTCTTTGTACGCAGGAATATATTCTTCCTTAACTCCGCGAACCAAAATCACATCATGAAACACCTGAAAATTGTCCACATAGGAACTAATGCCGGTTCCAAAATCAGCCAAAACCGTTGTCTCATTTGTCGTTTTGTCCACACACACTACGCGATTTGCTGCAATATAATATTGCTTGTTTCCTACGGTACTTCTTAAGTTGTAAGACGGACTGCAAAAAGATGACTCCGTTTTTTTATAAGCACCCAGTTTTTTGCCCTTTTTCGTCATATAGCGAAGCGATAATTTTCCTTTTTTGTTATAATAACTATAGACAAAATTTTTGCCATCGGTTCCCAGCTCATAAAGCCCGGAAACCGGCATTTTACAGACCTTCTTTATTTTTTTGCCGGAAAGGTTCATAACATAAATTCCCATATCTTTATCACTGTCGTATTCTTTGTTATAAGCAGTCTTAATAAAATATATTTTTTTTCCAATCAAAACCGGATTTCTTCCCTTGGTAAGTAATTTTTTCGTTTTTTTCTTGCTGTCAATCCGGCATATATAACTATCCGATGCTCCTGTTCCACATACTAAATCATATGCTGCATAAATGGCATTGCCCTTCACATTCAAATTTTCAAAGGCATTCGTATCTCTCCCTTTGTTTTTGTAGGAAACAATTTTTGTAACCTTATTTGTTTTCTTATTTATCTTCATCAAATTCATGCGCAGACCGCCCATGGTATAACAATAATAAATATCATTTCCTTTTTGGCACGCCGGTCCCGGAATACGGAGCGCTTTCCCAGCAGCTTCTGCTTTCACCGGCAGGCAGAAAAATGCAGCCAACATAATCAGTGCTACTAATAATCTTTTCATACTTTTTTCTCCAATCCATATAAAATTAGTTCCTCCTCGAACAAGGAACCTGTTTCTATTTTACCACGATAAATAATAAATGCAATTCAAAATCGTGAATCGTTTGTGTCAAGTGTTCGTTGGCACTTTTTTGTTTTCCGTAATTCCGTAGAAAAGCTTTGCGTCTCGTGGGCACTCCCGTTTGTTGAGTGCGTAGCGGTATGGGCACTGAAACCACCAGTGCCTCATACCGACGTACTCAAAACCCACTCGTCACAAAGTTTTTCTACGGAATTACTGGAATACAAAGGAACCGGCAGCAAACATTTGTCACAAACCAATCCTTCCAAACTCAGTTTTTCTTTATCTTATAAACGCATTCCGAAATGCCTTTCTAGATGCAGTTGCTGCTACATCTATTAACGGTACATGACCTCTCATTAATTCTACATATCGATTTCCTTTCCCATCTTTTTTCGATGTTTTTGCGGCACTTAATGTTTCCATAATTTCATTCATGCGTGCATTAAAAATTAATCCATCTGTATATTTCTCAATGGTACGGCAAACATCATACCAACAAAGAATAATACTCCCATGGCCAAATCACACTGTCGAAACAATTATCCATGTATTCCCAAATATCGTCATCTGCATAACCCATCATACGAAATACAACACATACGCTTTTCTGTATTTTTTTATCCGTTAATTCTCCTTTTCGCTGCTGCAAAAATAATGCCTGTGACAACACAGCATATTCCATTGCCATCCATTCCAATTTCACAAGAATATCCAAAACCTGACCGGTTCCCGGCGTAATAATAGCTGATGAGATTTCTTCCGCAAAAAGATTCCGAAGCTCTTTTGCCCATTTATTTATCTTGTGCTGATACGTCTTAAAACACTCGGTTTCTTTACCGTTAATCTTCTCTGCCTCCTCTGCCAGCGGCACCAGAAAATCTCCATAAATATTTTGTTCCCGATAAATCTGTGAAACATCCAAAAACAGCAAATTATATTCTTCCAGACGTTCTTCTGTTATTGTTCCATTTTCTCCAATTGCATCTTGAATTTTCCAAATATCTGTGGTGTTTTTGTAACTTTGGAATTCATCCTCAAGAACGCCCTTTTGTTCCAATTCATATAAATCCAGTGCAATTAAAAAACAGATTTCCAGCGTGGTATTTAATTTAATTTCCCGCGTATTTACAATATCCAGAAACCAATCCCGGATTTCAAACAACACCGGATTTATCTCATAAATTTCTTCTGCTATTCCTTCCATTTGTTCCTCTTTTTTCTGAATCTGAAAACACTCCTGCTTCCATAACAAATCCAGTACAGCCGGGCATCCGGGCGTCAATGCACGCTCAACTCTCCCAATATACTCATGTTCTTCCCGCGGAAAAGTATGGCATGTTTCAGAAATTGCCCCCTCACCATCCCGCAATACAATTTTGCACAATTTCTTCTCATTCAGAAATGGACACATACCATCATTTTTCAATTCGATTATGCGCCCTTCTTCAACTTCCTTTACTTTCTCTTTCCATTCGTCATCCCACTTATGGAATGTTTCGTCATCCACCGCAATACGCCACTGCATGCAGCACGTCATTGGACATTTGGATGCCGTACACTGAAATTTGTCATAATAATCCGGCTGATATATTTTCATCTTACTCTTCCATTTCCTCCAAAGCGTCTAAGTAATCTTCTAACCATTCTCCCTGCAAATCGGCCTTGGTATCGTTTTCACCGTCATCGACTTCATTGCAAAACATCCCCGGCGGAAACAATCCTCCATCGAGCCCAATTACCGCTTCGTCCCCCTCATCAAGGTTTCTGCGATACATAATTTCATCTTCCATCATTATAATTCTTTCCGGAAAATCGCCAAAGTCATCCGGCTCGATTGCTTTTACCAAAACACTTACCATCGGAACATGGTCGTCCGGTCGTTCCTCACATCCATAATCTTCTTCGTCAATACGAATGATTTTATATCTGGTTTCCTGCACCTTTTTAGTCCTCTCTTGTTTGGTATTATTTACTTTTATTTTATTGAGTGTGAAAATATATGTCAATGACTTTTCTTGCTTTCCTATTCGCATAAACCTATCCTTTTTTATAAATAACCTTCCGCAACGCCGGTCCGCAATACTCATGTGGAATAAGCTTAAATCCTTGTTTTATATAAAACTGTTCTTTGTCTGGCTCAGATATAAGTTGTACACTAACACGACTTCCAACACACATATTTTTCTCAATATGTTCCAAAAGCATATGTATAATTGTACTTCCAATTCCCATTCTTTGATATTCAGGCTTAACAACAATATCCATAATCATAAAATAAATACCATCACCGACAGCTCTCCCCATTCCAATGGGAACTTTGTTATCAAAAACAGTAACTGTATAATATGAATTTTCCAAAGCAATTTCTGCCTGTTCCCTGCTCCAATTATTCCACTTAACTGACTTTCTTAATATGTAATATGTTTCATAATCAAGTTGATTTTCTTTAAATGTATAGTTCATATTGTCGTCCTTCCCATAATCATCCCCCTCTCACTTCTTACCTTCGTGTGTACCCTGTCACCTTAACACTATAATTACAGTCCAAATATTCAAGTATCTTATTGTTACTTAAATCCAAACTGTAAAATATTATATAGATTCAATTACTAGTCGAAGCTATCAATCGATGGCAAACTTCCATCATAAAACTTAGTAATTGCATCCTTAAGCCCATCAAAAGCATCATAATAATTTGAAATAATTGCTCGAAAGTTTTTCTTTGCTATAATGCCATCATAATCATGTGCTAATAAATTTCTTGTTTTTAGCATTTTTAGCCATATATCATCACTAATTAATCCGTTTGTAAATGCTGATTGTAAAACTTCTCTTGGAGACCCAATAGCAAAATCTGTTATTCCCAACTGTTTAACCAAAATGTCCTTCAATAAATATTCATCATTTATTTCATTATAATAAAAAATATCAATTTTTCGCAAGGTATCTATCTGGCTAATCATCTGATTTAAAAGTTCACTATCCACATCACCGTATACGACAAAATCAATATCACTTCTAGCTGTAGCAGTCCCCGTTGCAAATGATCCAAATAAATCCAAATGTTCAGCCCCACATCGTTTACAAACAGATGCCACCCTTTCTATCAACTCATCTATTGGCATAACTTGCAGTTCAACATTACGTTTCAAATCTTACAATGGTTTTTGCTAAAAAACAAGTCCCCTTCAGAGGGCTCGTTCTCTGAAGGGGACTTGTTGAATGATTATCCTTCAATTGCGATATAATTTTTACCAGCAACTGCTTTGTCTGTCTTTTTCGGAATCTTCAATTGCAAGATACCATTTTCATACTTCGCCGAAATCTCATCCTGGGTAATTCCCTCACCGATGTAAAAGCTTCGGCTCATGCTGCCGGCATAACGTTCTTTACGAATGTACTTACCGGTCTTTTTATCTTTTTCATCTTTGTCCAAACCTTTTGCTGCCGAAATGGTAATATAACCATCATTCAGTTCAGCGGTTACTTCATCTTTCTTGAAGCCAGGCAGATCAATGTCAACCTCATACGCATCATCTGTCTCGCGGACATCTGTCTTCATCATGTTCTTTGCATGTTTTCCATAAAGAGGATCTTTCGCCGGAAACATAGTCTTCTCAAATTCCTTACCAAATGGAAAATCATCCATCCAATCATCAAACAAACTCTCTCCAAAAATACTAGGTCTTAACATAAGTCATTTCTCCTTTCCTTCTTGTAACAAGTGTCGGAAATATGGGTTCCTGCAAAACACCATAGGCACTTAGACTTTTGTATTATTAGCACCATCAGAGAAATCTGAAGTGTCGATTGTTAAATTTCGATTCGGATCCGGGTTCCTTTTCGTAACCCCTTTCCTTATCGTTAACTATGTTATATCACTAATTGTTAGCACTGTCAAGAGGTGAGTGCTAATTTTTTTGTGTTTTTTTTATGTCCTTCTATGAATGCCGAAATTTCGTTGTGCTCACATTACATTACTTTCAAAGTAACCGATCTCTTGCAATATAGCATCTAGTATTTTTGCATTTTTAATCGAAAAATCAGCTGTCACAACAGGGGTCTCGCCTTCGATTATGCATCTTCCCAACTGCTCTATTTCTAATTGATAATTATGTGGGCAGCATACATTTCGAATCTGCTCTTTTCCTTCAATAATCAACGTATAGGAAGCATTTCCCTCTTGGTTAAATTTCGTATCGGATTTGATGTCGCCTTTTGTTCCGTGAATATACAATCTATCATAACGATGCGGCTTATCTTTTTCAAAAATCATCCCGCATGTTATCGATGCACGTACATCATTTTCATAATTTAACAATGCAGCTGTATATATATCAACGCCATTTTCATCATACTGTGCCATTGCTTTTACCCGGGATGGCATATCTTCCAAAAGTTTTAACAGCATACTTGTATTATAACAGCCAAGATCATAAACTGCACCCCCATAATTTTCTTTGTGCAGACGAATGTTGCTCTTATCATAATATGAAGTCAAAAACTGAGATTCAATATAACGGATTTCTCCAATTGTTCCTTCTTCAATTTCTTTTTTAAGTGCTGTAACAAAAGGACTGTGAAGGTAGGCATATGCTTCCATTAAAAATACCCCCTTCTCTTTTGCTGCCTCAAAAAGTTCTACTGTTTGTTTGGGTGTCGGCGCCAATGGTTTTTCGCACAGCACATGCTTTCCTGCTGCAATAGCTTTTTTTACCCATTCATAATGAAGATTATTTGGAAGCGGAATATAAACTGCCTGCACTTTGGGGTCTGACAAAAGTGCTTCATACCCTTCGTATGCTTTTTCAAACCCAAACATATCTTTATAATCTTCTGCTTTTTTCAAGCTGCGCCCTGCAATTCCATACCGTTCACAATTTTCTGCCTTCTGCATTCCCGGTATGCTGCAATCTCTGGCAATTCCTGCTGTTCCTAAAACTCCCCATCTTATCTTTTCCATTTTTTTCCTCCTTGGCATTTCAATCCTGCTTTTTTCAGCCATTTTCGATAGCTTTTCATTTTTCTGGGCGGCACATAAACCGATGCTTTTCTCGGAATTCCACGAAAAGCATTCTTCCCAATATTCTTTTTCTTGAGATACATACTCTGAATCTTTACCGTTTTTACTTTGCGGCAGCCGGCAAACGCGTTCTTGCCAATTCCCGTGACACGATAATGGATTCCTTTGTGTTTTACATAATTTGGCACTGTTATTTTTTTGATCTTCTTTGAGTTGCTGCCCATGCAGGTGACATCAAAGATGCCCTTTTTCGCATTGACGGCATTGACCCGGTAACGAAGTCCTTTTGCCTTAAATAAAGAACCTTTTAACAGATACGAATGCGTTATCTTTCTACCATATTCTGTGTCCTCATTGTCATTGGAACCTTCATAATAAAGATTCTCCTGTTCCGAATTACCGGCACTGCCGCTATTGTCATTGGAACTATTCTTTTCATCTTCCAGCGAATATTTTACGATGCGGGAACGTTCTCCACACCGACGGCAGTGAATGGACTTTTCGCCCTGCGTCGTCGCCGTCGCCGGGATATCAATCGTGAAATCCGACTCCCATTCATGTCCCAGTGGCTGCAAATAAGTTTCTGTGAGCGAAATGCATTCTTTGCCATCCTCATCTGCATACACCTTATCACAGTCCCGGCAAATGTAATATTCGATTGTTCCCGGCTGAGTACATGTCGGTGCCTTTGCTTCAAATTTCTGCATATCGTGTTCATGTTCTGCATCCGTTTCCGGACGAACTGTCGCTCCGGATATTTTTTTAATGTTGTAATAATCCCTCGCATTTTTCGGAGTTAGTATCGTGAAATCTTCGGTTCCAGCTCCTTCCCAAGCGTCCTCTGCTGCCTCTGGTGCTATCTTTGCCTTAAATTTCATTCCTTCCAGGGCGGTACAGCCGGCAAATGCTTTGTTTCCAATATTGATAATTGTTTTTGGCAATGTCACATAGGTAAGTTCTGTCTGATCAGCAAATGCATTGGCGTCAATAACCGTAACTGTATAAGCCATATCTCCCATCGCAACCTTTGCCGGAATGTTCACTTTACCGGAAATCTTCTCCCCCGGTTTCGCACAAACATGTATCGTCACATTGCCGGAAAGGTCTTCTTCCTTTGTATAACGCACTCCATCTATTTCGATATAAAGAATGTCTCCGCACCTTTCGCACGTTCCTCCGGCATACTGATGTCCCATCGCCGGAATGACTGTCTGTTCCTCCAGCACCTCACCACACTTCGAGCAATGACTTCCCTCTGTCACACCGTCTCTGGTACAAGTAGCTGCAACTGCTTCATCAATGACCACCTCATGGATGTGGGATTCTTCTCCTGTTTTCTGAATCGTAAAATCTTTTCGGATTTTTCCATAGAACAGTCCTTTTCCAGAAATAACAGCTGTCGCCGTTCCGGCATTGACATTCTTTTCATAGGAAATCGTATAATCAATACCCTGCTCCAGCACCGTGTCTTTTCGGTAAGATACCGTCACTTCCGGCTTACAGGCATTTCCATCATAGATAAAGGTGTCTTTTGACAGGCTGACATCCATATCCGAAATGTCCTGACTTCCTTTGCCACCGACACGCAGCATAAAGGTCTGCTTAATGCGTGGATTGTACTTCGGATATACACTCAATTTCGTGATTCCTTCCGCTAAAATCTCAAAATGGTCATATGGTGCATTATTGCTCGCCTTTTCCGGTGCTGCTGCCACTTCTTCATTTGTGGATTCCATTACCATATCCTGATAATCCGGGTCTCCATCACTCGCCTGAATCCAACAGTATAACAGGGATCCTACCGGGTTGCTCGTCGGAAAAACCGGCGAATAACTGGAGATAGAACTTGTGCTGTTTCGCCAATACAATTTCATATTTGTCGGCGGAGCAATATGTATCGTATCGCCGCACACGGAACATTTTCCAGTGCTTTTTCCCTCGGAATCTGCCTCTCCATAAACATAATCATGTGCTTTTTTCGCCACGACTTCTTCTATCGTATTCTGGCAAATGGCACAATAATATTGTTTTTTTCCTTCTTTCGTACATGTAGATTCCGTATACGATATCATTTTTCTCGGATGATTACATTTTACTGTGATTTCTTTTTGCGCTACGATCGTGTCCCTGGATTTTGCCGTAATAGTAACCGTTCCATTGGTAATTCCTGTCACCTGACCATCCTGCGTCACCGTCGCCACCGCCGGATCCGATGAAGTATAGGTAACATCTTCCATTGACCACACATTACGAATTGCATTGTTTCTTCGAAGTTTCACACGCGGCGTCACCGTCGTCGTTCCATTTGTAAAAATCTGGTCATCCCCGTCCAAATACGTTTCCTGTATATAGTCATTTGATACTTCGATCTTCTGCATCACATCTTCCGGTGCTTCCATCATTGTCTCATCCAAATCCGATTTTGCAGAAAACTCTCCTGCCATTGTTGCCGGATACGGAGCAGCTTCTGAATAAAAACCGCCAAAACCAACATGGGTATACTTCGGGTTGATCATACTTGTATAATGACGGGTTTCCTCACTGAAATCCTGTTTTACCCAATATTGTTTTTCACTGTACCAAAGCAAAACTCCTTCAATCATATCCTTTACATAATAATAAGCAAGATCTTCAGAAGAAGAAGTTATCCCATTACTGCCAATGGAAAAAGTACCCTTTTCATTCAAACGGTCATGTCCGGAATCCATAAACCGGAATGCAATTCCCGCTTCTGCCGCACGGATACGTGCAATATACTCCAAATCACTCGACCATTTCAAGGGAACATAATCCGATGGCTGAAGATATCTGCCGGAATTTCTCGGATCTCGTATATTTCCTGCTTCACATGCTTCTTTTCGAATTTCATTGATCTTAGCAAGTGCTTCCTTCGCCTGTGCAAAATAGGATCCATATACACCAACCAGTGTACATCCTTCCGATGCCTCTGTCACATTTGTTTCCAATACTGTCTGTGTTTTCGCTCCTGCCACATTCGCCGGTACAATAAGCGAAAATGCCAGCAATCCGGCAAGAATCCTCTTCTTAATTGTTTTCTTTTTCATTTTCATCACTCCATTCATATGTACTAGTTCTGTTCCTTGTCGCCCAGCACCTGCATGATGTCTTCTAAAAACTCTGTCTGGTCACGCCAGCAGCACAAGCGGTATGGAAATTATTTCCACTTGTTTTTTCAGATTTTCAATGTCTCTCTTCTTTTGAACCAGAAAATGACAGAAATCCTCGTTTTCTTTCTGCTGCTCATAGTTTTTCTGAATCCTTGCCTTCCAATCCGAATACTCCGTCACATAGAGGATTCCCCGTTCCTTGAAAAAACGCTGTGCTTTTTTTGTGTCGTTGTCTTTTTTGCTGCCAAAGATTTGGATGTTCATACCTACCTCCTATATCGGATTACTTCACGATAACAATAACTGTCTTCGTTATTCCATAACACTTTACTTTTATTTTTGTCCGCCCCTTCTTCATGCCTTTTAGCATTCCCTTTTTGGTAACTGCTGCAATCTTTTTATTCGCGGAAGCAAACACAACTTTCGTTGATGGGCGAACTTTAACAATAATACGAGCCTTTTTTCCTTTTTTGACCTTTATCATCTTTTTCGCCACTTTAAATGTTGGTTTCTTTACAACAATCCTGCACGTGCTCTGATAACCATCTGCACTCGCAGTAATCAAAGCAGTTCCTGCTTTTTTTGCTGTTACCCGGCCATTTTCATCTACAACTGCCACTTTTTCATTGTCAGATGTATATTTCACTACACTTTCTGTATCAGCACTAAGCTGTATGATTTTTTTCCCTTTTGTATACAATGTGACAGATGTCTTGTTCAATGTAAATGCCCGCGGTTCACTAGTTGGCGGCAATGGTGTTACCGTTGGTGGCGTTGGAAGTATTACAGGTGTGGCATCGGGTGTTGAGCTTGGTACTTCTGTCGCAGCCGGAGTTGGAACCGTCGGCGTCGGCACCTGCGTTGGTGTTGTTGTTGGCGCTACGGTTGGCGTTGGGGTCATGGTTGGGGTTACTGTCGGAATCGGCTGTTCTTCACCCACCAAAAGCACTCGCGATATACTCTTGCCGATTTTCGAATGGGTCAGCGTCAATGTTAGTTCACCCTTACAGTTCTCCCAGTCGTATATACATACAATCACCTGATTATATTGGCTTTGCCCCTCGTTAATACACTCCTCATCCCAACTGCAGAAAGCCGCTTCCTCTAAATCAACCGCTTCCCCGTTTTCCTTCGTCAATGTCAAATCGTAATCATAAAAAAGTTCCTCAAACGTTGGCTTATAAACCGTACCATCTGCCTTTTTAAATTCAACCGGATAATAATATTCTTTTCCCTGCTGACTGATCACAGATTTTTTATCTGCATCTCCAATCCAATAAAAGTCATCTGCGTCCTCATTTTCCAGTTTTCCGATAATCCAGGAATATATTTCTTCGGTTTTCTTTTTATTTAATTGAAAATTTGTATACTGCGTGCCCTCAATTGTAAAATTCCCACTCGAAGAGGCCTTTGCCTGTATGTAACAATGATTCTCCACAAATCTCGCCATATATTCTGAGCCATTTACGTTTAATTTTGTTAGACCATAGACTTCTCCTTTTATCTCAAGTGTAGTATCATTTCCAACCAAAACGGAGCCACATGTTTGATCCTCGCCAGATACCGTTACACCGGTAAAATTGTTTGCAACACTCGGATTCGTTGACATTTGTCTGAGATCAAGTACCGCATTTTTCTCGCAAAAGACGTTATTTACGTTAAAATCCGCCTCCTTAGGAAGCGTGATCCGCGACTTTTCTGCCATCGTGAGATTATTGATACCGGAAAATGACAAGGTATCAATATGAGCCCCCGCTTTCACATTGACATTCAACTCACCTATCAGATCCGTCTTGTCAAAATCCGTTACATTACTATCTTTTCCCAGTGTAACATTTACATTTCCTGTCAATGTATGACCATCGGCACCCGCTGCATGAATCTCCGTGTCTACCAATTTGGAATCCAGTTCTATATCCACTTTATCTTGTTCGGAATCGCGATAATAATCTCCTGCATAAATTGCAGCTATCTTAGTCTGGGATATGGGATTGACCACTTTAATCGTTGTGTGGCTTCCCATCTTTCCTTCCTCTCCCTGGTACGCGCCACCGCTGATCAATGGCCTCACATCGTCCTGCAATGTACTGGTTCCTACTCTCGTATCTACCGCATCCAACACTAGCGTATGTCCCGCCGCATAAATTGTTGTCCCACGTGCATTTCCTGCCTGCGGCACCATTTGCAGCCACATATCACGAAACGTAACATCCGCTCCCAGCTGAATCATACTGCGTATTTTCAAACCTGCTGACGTATCTGAACCAACAATCGTGATATCTTTATCAATAAATAATGGTTTCGGAGATCCGTCTTCGCACGTCTCGTATTTGGTGTAGGAGACTTCACCCACAAGTACAAGTGTCTGTCCCGTCTGAATCTGCTTCAAGGCCGTACGTATATTTTGATACGGTCTTTGGGCGGTTCCGTCACCTTCCGTAAGACTGCCTTCTCCATTTTCCACATAAACCTTAACTTCATCTGCTGCATCCGCCGCCTTAATGCCCATTGGAGCAGCTTGGTTCATAATTAACATTAAAATCAATAATAATACACTTAATTTTTTTCTCATATCACACTTCCTTTTCTGGGGTTATAAATTTACTTTGCTTCAATGTATCAATCAACAGCACATCCGCAGGCAGCCAATCAACTTTTGTGATTCTACACTATCCAATGACACACGACTCCGAGTCATCCAGCTAAAAATCTGATTATTTACAAATGCATCTTCATACATTGTACTCTTTGCAATATCCTCTTTTTGGTATACTTCACTATATCTTCGAATTCCAAGTTCTACTATATCTTTCATTTGCCAGATAAATTCAGATCCCCGGATTCTCACATAATATAAAAATGTCCGAGAGATAAATTGATCTTTTTCTTCTGTCAGTATATCTAATTGACTGTATTTTTTTCGTTCAGACTGCGTATTGAATCAAAAGTAACGGATCGACTTCCCCCTGCGTATAAAAATCGACTATACTTGGAATTTTTCCAAGTCGGTCTTTTCCCTCAAATATCTTCGGATATTATCTTTATTGTAACTTCTGTCTCCGGATAGTGCAATTGGAATCATGAAATTATTTTTATAATTTCCAATAAAATCGAGAATTACAACATATTCCTTCCCCTCTGCTTTTCGGAGGCCACGCCCCAACTGCTGAATAAATACGATCGGCGATTGAGTTGGGCGAAGCATAATTACTTGATTTACTTCAACAATATCGGTTCCTTCCGAAAAAATATCAACGGTAATCAAATAATCAAGGTAGTCATCGTCTTCCGACTGCACATCCATCGTCAAGCGTTCAATCGCACGTGCTCTCTCCTCTTCGGAATCCGCACCACTCAACGCCATCGTTCTCCAGCCATGTTCATTAAATTTGCGGGACAGTTCCCTTGCCTCTTCAATACGGCTGCAAAAGATCAAGCCTTTCACACGTTCTCCGGAATATCCAAAATATTTTGCCTGATCCATAACATACTTAACACGCTCATCGCTTGTAAGATATCGGGAGATATCTCATAAATATTTCTTCCTCTAATTCGACTTCCAGCTCATGGATCGTGTTTTTTACGGTTTGTTTTGAAACGACATCTTCTGTCATACATGCCTTTTCACCGCCTTTGCAGTAACTGGTTTCAACGGCTTCTTCCACAAACTTTGTTTTTACGGCAAGACTCAATCATTACATGCATCAAATCTTCCTCAAACCGAAGCGTATTTCCGGCAAAAAGATATTTTTCTAGAATTTTTTTAATTTTGGTAGTGTCATTTTCGATAAAATTGATTATACTGTTATACATAAGGCAGTTCTCCTTTGCGTTTTTTGTTTCAGCACTTAAAACTTTATACAAAGGAGCTGCCTTTTTCAATATTTATTTTTCCGAAAGTTTTTTTACGCTGACCTCACTGCAAAGATTCCACTTTGTTTTTTCGGATTCTCCTTAAAAATACGCAACCTAACAAACATGCTGCAAATTCTGTAATCGGAAATGCCCACCAAATAAGTGACACCCCAGCCTGCCCATTTTTTACTAAAACAGAAAAAATTTCTGCTAACGGTAAAATAATAATCATCTGCCTGAGAAGTGAGATTACAAGCGATTCCATTCCCCCATCTAACGCCTGATAAATTCCTTGATATGCAACATTAATTCCCGCAAAAAGAAAACTGATGGAAATAATTCTCATGGCTCCGACAAAATACTCTCTGGATGATCCGGCATTAAACAAGGCAGCAAATTGTCCCGGAAAAACTTCTGTAATAAAAATCCCTAAAATCATCAAGCCAATCGTAAAAATAATACCATATTTCATTCCGTCCTGAATTCTTTTTTTACTTCGCATTCCATAGGCAAATGCAAGAATTGGCGTAATCGCATCCCTCAAGCCAAAAGCAAGGAACAAAACAAATTGCTGCACTTTATAGAAAAGCCCATATGCAGTCTGTGCAGAAGCATCAAATTTCAATATCAGATTCATCACATATACCATAATGGACATAAGTGCCTGTGCAATAATCGCCGGAAGACCGATTGCATAAATTTCTTTTATAATTTTACCATCCGGCTTCATATACTTGAATCCGTGCTCAAATTCTTTATTTAATTTGATATGAAAAACAAACAGCAGTACAGCCGAAGCAATCTGTCCAATTACCGTTGCATAAGCGGCTCCCTCCACACCCATTTTCGGAACCGGTCCAATGCCATAAATCATAATCGGGTCAAGAATGATATTGATTACCGCACCTGCCACCTGACCAATCGTAGAATACAGTGAGCGCCCCGTCGCCTGCAGTAATTTTTCAAACAAAGAAAAGAAAACAATTCCAAAAGAAAGCACGCAGCAGATTTTAAGGTAACTGGTTCCCATAGAAAGCACTTCCGGATTCGCTGTCTGTGATGAAATATATGCATTCGCACCAAAAATTCCAAACAAAAAACAAATCACATAAATAATCAAACCAAGAAACAAACTGTTTCCTGCAACCATTGCTGCCTTTTTAGAATCGCCTTGTCCAAGCGTTCTCGCAAGAAGCGCATTCGTTCCCACTCCGGTTCCAATTGCAATTGCAACCATAAGCATCTGCACCGGAAACACAAGTGTAAGCGCATTCAGCGCAGCCTCGCTCCCCTCCTTCATATTGCCAACAAAAGCACTGTCCACAATGTTATAAACCGCCTGCAATGCCATCGATAAAATCATTGGAATCCCCATTTGAATCATAAGTTTATAAACCGGCATTTCCCTCATTTTGTTATTTTCAGTCATGTGAATCCTCCTTTTTTCTGCAAAAAAATAGAGCAGCAAAACTGGATTTACGCAATTTTGCTACTCGTTCAATAAAGTATTATATTTGTAATTTTTTTAATTGTCAAATGTTTTTTACTGATTATTCCTCCAAAAGAATCTCCTTAATCTGCTCAAGATTTTCAGCAAAATAAATTCCCTGCTGCCTCTCCTCGGTTGATAAATCTTTCTCAATCATATGCCGAAGTAAATCCCTTAAACTGTCATAATAACCGTTAAGATTATAAAGAATGCACGGAACATCCAAATGTCCTAACGACACTTTCGACATAATTTCCGCGATTTCTTCCAATGTACCGGTACCACCAGGAAATGCGATAAAAGCATCCCCCAGTTCAATCATCTTCGCTTTTCGTTCCGACATGTCATTTGTCACAATTAGATTTGTAACATCTTCGTACAAAAAACCTGCATCAATAAAAAACTGTGGTTCCACACCGGTAACCTTCCCCCCTGCACGCAGCACACTTTCTGCAATCTCACCCATCAGCCCGGATTTAGAGCCTCCGTAAACAAGCGAATTTCCACTTTCTCCAATCCATGTACCAAGTTCTCTCACTGCATTAGCAAGTGTATTATCGTTCCCTTTGCTGGCTCCAAGATATACGGTAATATTCATAGATACCTCTCCTCATCATTGTATATTTTCTAGCATAAAAATCATTTTTCGGCGTTTTGGCATTATTTTTTTCGGCATTTTGGCATTTTTCGCTATTGTATTTCCTCAAGTAAGTCATCTTCAGTAATCTCACGTATCACTTTACATGGGGAACCTGCTGCAATCACTCCTGCCGGAATATCTTTTGTCACTACACTGCCAGCACCAATAACACTTCCATCACCAATTGACACACCGCCTACAACTGTCACATTGGCACCGAGCCACACATTTTCTCCAAGCGTTATCGGCGCACTTGTCAACATGCGGTTTCTCTGAGACGGATGAATCGCATGTCCGGAACACGCCAGACACACACCGGGAGCAATAAATGCACCCGCTCCTATGTTGATTGGTGAAGTATCCAACATCACCACGTTGTAATTGATAACTGCAAGTCCATGAAAATGAATATTAAATCCATAATCGCATTTAAAACCATCCCCCGGAAATGCAAGCTTATTGTAAGTTCCAAACAACTGCCGCATAATACTTTCTTTTTCTTCCTGAGCATTATCCCCCAAAGAATTCAAACGTTTCAGTAAATCACTTGCTCTTTCCTTCAATTCCTTTGGATTATCAAATGGATTACAATAATATGGCTCCATCGATGTCATTCTCTCCGTTGCCTGATTCACATATTCGTCTTTTTCTTTACTATTCATCGTCTGCATCCTCCGTATTTTGCTATCCCTCATTTTACCACAACACCAAACCTCATGAAAGTAACAAATGCAACGCTTTCGGCAAATTGTAGTTTACATGCCGATACCCCTGCGTGTTTGATAAGCGAAAGCGGCACAAGAGGTGCAAATTTATTTGAGACATTTTACGGAACTTCCAAAAAACCACCACCTATGCTATACTAATCTCAAGATGTTTTGGACGATTTTACAAGTAAAAAGGAGGTATTTCATGAACCAGAAAAACATCATTTCCAAACTCACTCTGGAAGAAAAAATAGCGATGATTCACGCCGCCGGACTTTTTCGTTCCGGTGCAGTGAAACGACTTAATATTCCTTCGCTTGTTATGTCGGATGGACCAAGCGGAGTTCGTCAGGAATTTGAAAATGACAGTTGGACACCAATTGATGATACAACGGATTTTGTAAGCTGGCTGCCGAGTAATACGTGTCTTTGCACCACGTGGAATCCTAACCTTGCCCGTAAATTTGGCGAAGTGTTAGGGGATGAGGCACGCGGACGAGGAAAAGATGTCATTTTAGCACCCGGCATCAACATCAAACGGACTCCTCTGTGTGGAAGAAACTTTGAATATATGAGCGAGGATCCACACCTTATCGGACGTATGGCAGCCCCTTTGGTGCAGGGAATCCAGTCACAGGATGTAGCTGCTTGTGTGAAACATTTTGCCCTGAATAATCAGGAGTGTGACCGATTAAGTGTCGATACCAAAGTCGATGACAAAACACTTTTTGAATTATATCTGCCGGCATTTTATGATGCATTAATGGAAGGTGGCTCGTATAGTGTGATGGGTGCCTACAATAAATATGACGGCGAATTTTGCTGTGAAAATGCAACGCTTTTAAAAAAGATTCTGCGTGATTTATGGCACTATGATGGGGTTACAATTTCTGACTGGGGCGGCGTACACAACACGGAAAAAACCGCTCTAAACGGGGTTGATATGGAAATGTCCGTCACACCGGATTTTGACGATTATAAGTTAGCAAATCCACTTCTTGAAAAAGTAAAATCCAGAAAAATCGACGAATCCGTAATTGACGAGCGGATTGAGCGGATTTTAACAATGATGGAGCGGATTAAGCTCGGTGACAAAACCAGAAATAAAGGCTGCACAAACACAAAAGACCATCAGCAGACCATTCAGCAGATTGCGGAAGAAGGAATTGTCCTGTTAAAAAATGACACGGCACATCTCCCGCTTTCCAAGGAAACAAAGAAAATTCTTGTCCTCGGCGATAACGCCAAAAGAACACATGCTGCCGGCGGTGGAAGTGCGGAAATCAAAGCACTTTATGATATTTCGCCACTGCTTGGCATGCGCATGGTGCTCGGCGGTGATACACAGATTGACTGGCTGCCGAGCTATTACGTAGATAACGAAAAACATGTAGCCGGTGAAGTCGACTGGCAGGCAGAAAGTCTGGATGTAGATTATACAACAGACCGCGGAAAAGAACAGTTTGACAAAGAAATCCGCCCGATACGTGAGAAGTATCTGAAAGAGGCACTGGATGCCTGCCCGTCCTACGATGAAGTCATCTTTATCGGTGGATTAAACCACGCTTACGATGTGGAAGGATTTGACCGCCCGGACATGACACTTCCATATGGACAAAACGAAGTGATTGAGGCTTTGACAGAAAAATGTAAAAATCTCACCGTGGTACTGATCAACGGCGGTCCGGTTGAAATGCCATGGATTAATAAAGCAAACTCACTGATTCAGACAAGCTACTGTGGCATGCATGGCGGACTTGCTTTAGCACGGATTCTATTCGGCGAGGTAAATCCATCCGGACACTTGACAGAAACCTATCCGGTTCACCTTTGTGATACACCGACCGAAAAATTCAAATCCTATCCGGGCACAGTGGATAATTCTGGTCAACGTCATGTGGAATACACGGAAAAATTAATGGTTGGCTACCGCTATTATGAAACCGAAGAAATTCCGGTTCTCTTCCCATTTGGATACGGTCTTAGCTACACAACCTTTGATTTGCATGATTTTTCCGTTGAAAAAACCGACGATGAAACTGTTTGCTGCCGCTGCCAGATTACAAACACTGGAAACAGAGCAGGTGCACAGACTATACAGCTCTATGTCGGCATCCCGGAAGAAGGGCAGCCAAAAAAACAATTGAGGTCATTTAAAAAGGTGGCACTCGCCCCACAGGAAACAAAACATGTTTCCCTCTGCCTAGAAAAAAAGGACTTTGCCACCTATAACTGTAAAAATCAAACCTTTGCGATAAACGAAGGTACCTATTCCTTATGGATTGGCACTTCGGTAAAAGATATTTTCTTTCAATCCGAAGTCACCCTTTCCCAGAGCGGAATCGTAAAATAATCAACCGTTTCCGTTATCCAAAGTGCGCCCTGTCTGGTTTCGCCGGTGAAATAATTTTTCCACTGTCCCTGTGGAAGGTAATACATCACTTCACCGGTCTCGTCCATGACAGGAGCCACCAGATAGCGGTCACCAAGTCAAAGTCATACCTCGGTTTGCAATTTCACGATGTGGCGCCAAAAAGGTCAATTCATGTTCTGTTTTATGCCCTTTCCTTTCTTACTTTTTCTGCTGCCTTGCCACAACATTTTTCATCATTTCCACCTTCGCTTTCTCCTGCGGACTCATGTTTCTAGTCAGAATTTCAAGCAAAACTTTCGATTCTTCCGGTGAAAAAGATAAATTATGGGTTTTCAATTTCGTCGTCGCCGCCATCAAAAGCGGTGCCGCGTCTTTCATGCTTTTGCCCTGCATGTTCTCAGCCAGTTCCTTCATTACCTGCAATTTTACCGGATGCATTGTTTTAAAAATGTCATACTCGTCAAACATCGATGTGCTCATTGTCTTCTTCCTCTCCCTCATTTTCCGCTTGTTCGGGCTGTTCCACAGAAGCTGCCTGCATCATTTCCATCATAGAAGAAATCATTTCAAAATCCTTTTGACTCTCCTCCGGCATAAGCATCTTTAACATTTCAAATGGATTTTCCGTGCCCTCTGCCCCGGATGCCTCATTTGCCTTCTGCACCTCACGCATCATGCGAAACAAATCCATCATATGCCGCATCTGAAAAAAAGACATCACAGAATCCATCATCTTCCGCTCTCTGCCACAGGTCAAAGGATGAATTGCCTGAAGCAATCCCTCTACATCAATGAGCTCTCCCTCCGATACATCAAAAAATGGGATTGCCACCTTTAATACCTGTACACTTCTTGTATTATGCATTCGGCTATCCCATTTCATCATCTCAGACCCCGCCTTCAAACAAACGAACTACATTTCCTGTATATCCTATGCGCATGATGCGAAGCCTATTCCTTTTTTTCTATGGTCTGATTAATATTTCAGACGATCCGGCGTAATTCCAGTCAAAACATGGTCTAAATATTTTTCAGCCAGATATTTTGCCATCGGCAGATTCTGGTCTAAATAATTGCCACACGCCTCCGGTGCTGCACCCGGAATCTCGCCCTCAAAATGACAAACAAACTCAAACATTTCACGAAGCAGTGAGATAATATCTTCCGATTCGTAGTCACCGGCAAGCAAAAGATAAAAACCGGTACGGCATCCCATCGGACCAAAATAAATAATCTTATCGCCCCATTCTTCATGATTCCGCAAAAAGGTTGCCCCTAGATGCTCTAACGTATGAATCTCAGCCGTATTCATCACCGGCTCAAAATTCGGTCTTGTCATACGAATATCAAATGTTGTTACCACATCATGTCCGGTACTGTCTTTTCTGCTTACATAAACTCCCGGCAGAAGTCTTTTGTGGTCCACGGTAAAACTCTTAATTGTTTCCATTGCAAAATGCCTCCTTTGCTGCAATTACTCATAATAAACGTCTATTCGTTTGCTTGGAATCAACTGCTTCATCAAATGTAAAACACGGCTTGCCGCCCTGCCATCATCGATGGAATTATATTTTTTCTTGAACTTTTCATACCGCTGTGCATAAACCGAATAATCATACGAACGGATATCCTCAATCAACTCATCCGTCGTCGTTGAAATCGGTCCCGGCATCTCTTTGCTGTAACTGAAATAAAAGCCACGAAGTTCATTTTTGTATTTATAAAAATCGTAAGCAAAGAAAAACATCGGACGGTTCAAAATACTATAATCAAACATTACGGAAGAATAATCCGTAATTAAAATATCTGATACCAAAAACAGTTCTGCAATATCACGGCTCTGATCAAAATGGTAAATAAATCCCTCATATGGCGACCAGTCAATCGCATCCATAATCAGATAATGGTATTTGACAATCATAATGTATTCATCGCCCAGTTCTTTTTGCAGTTTCTCAAAAGAAATCTGTGGGCGGAACTCGTATTTATCATCTTCTGAAAATTCGTCGTCACGCCAGGTTGGTGCATACAAAATAATTTTTTTATTCTCGGGAAGTCCTAATTTTCTCTTAAAACTTCGAATTCCCTCTGTCGTATTTTCCCGGAACAATATATCATTTCTCGGATACCCATATTCCAGCATTTCTTTATGAAAATCAAATGCCCGCCGAAATGTCTCCGATGAAAATGGATTCTGTGATATCAAAAAATCCCATGTGTGAACGTTTTTCGTGAAATGTTCTTTGTAGGAATCAATGTCACTCTCACCCACCATGAATACATCTTCCATATCCAGCGCCAGTTTTTTGAGCGGCGTTCCGTGCCAGGTCTGAATATAATAGGTACCCTTGCGGCGCAGCAAAAACTCCGGCTGTCTCGTATCAAACACCCACACTTTCGCCGTCGCCATGTAGTACAGATAGCGCAGACGTCCATAGCGGACCTGTCTGCTCATCCCCGGAATATTATACTTTTCATTCTCGTAAAACCAAATACAATCCCAATTCAAATCATATCCGTTTGCCATGAGATATTCGTAAATGTGTTTCGGATTTCCGGAATAACTTTTTCCAAGGCTGCTGTCAAAAACAATGCGATTTTGTTTTACCGGGCACAAATTGCACATTAAGTAATAAAACAAAACGACAATCTGTTTTACCAAATGATAAATTCCTTTACACACGTTGTCCCTCCTTGCAGCTTACTTACTGCTCCGTATCCAATGTACCGTTTTCACGCTCGCCAAACACTTTTTCAATCACGCGCTCAGACGCATGTCCATCATCCACGCTGCAAAATCTCTCGTAAAATTCTTCGTAGCGCTCTTTGTAAGTTTCTTCAATCGCATCCATATGATGCAAAGCATCAACAACGGCATCATTGGTGCGGAGAATCGGACCCGGAAGTTCTTTCTCCATATCCATATACATGCCTCGGATTTCATCTGCATACTCATCAAAGTCATATGCGTAGAACAAAATCGGACGCTTTAAGTTTGCAAAGTCAAAGAATACAGAAGAATAATCGGTAATACAAATATCCGATGCCAGATACAGACGAGACACATCTTCATACTGGCTTCCGTTATAAACAAATCCTTCGTACTCGGTCAAGTCCAAAATATCGGCAATGTAGTAATGTGTACGCAAAAGTACAACACTGTCCTCGCCAAATTCTTTTTGCAGTCTGCCTAAATCAAGAGCCAGCGTAAACTTATATTTACCACGGTCATAGAACTGGTTATCACGCCAGGTTGGCGCATACAAAATCACTCGTTTTCCTTCCGGAATACCAAGTTCTTTCTTCACTTCGGCAGCAATTTCTTCTTTGTTATCCGCATATAGAATATCATTTCTCGGATAACCATATTCCAAAATCTTATCTCTGTCATAAACAAATGCACGCTCAAACACATCCGTTGAAAAACGGTTGGCAGAAATCAAATAATTCCACTCGCGGCCGTGCTTATAAAACATTTTCTTATGATTCTGGCTGGCAGATGTAATATCATCCATATCAAATGCCAGTTTCTTAAGCGGTGTACCATGCCATGTTTCCAGGAAAACAACACCCGGACGCTTTTTATTCCAAGCAGGCTGACGCACGTTGAAAATACGATATCCACAACGGGATGCGTAATACACATAACGAAGACTATTCATCTTTACTCTCGTATGTTTTCCGGTTTTTGCAAGTGCTTCAGATTTGTTGTTTAATACCCAAATATAACGGTACTTGTCCCCTCTGGTCTTTTGCAGATATTCATACAGGTATTTCGGGCTGTCGGAGTAACTCTTTCCGAAGAAACTCTCGATAAATACCCAATCATGACGCAATGGCATTTTCTTGAAAATGTGGCGTTCCAGCACACGATACCACTGAATACGGCTTCCAATCAAACCTTTTTTCTTTTTGCGCCACTTATTGAATTTCATAACCGGTTTTGCCATACGCAATTTTCCCTTGCGGGTAATTGACAACTGCAAACGCTGGAATATACCATACTCTTTAATTACGTTTTTCCATTCCGGCATATTGGCCATTGCTTTCGCAAACTTCGGCGCATTTTCTCTCAAAATTCGTGCCGGATATTTACGCCAGAAGAAATTCATCAAATAATGGTCCAGTGCAAAACGAAGGTCTTTATCTTCCGGTTTAATAATATGCAGACATTTATCATAGGCATCCAAAAATTCACCGCTGCGGTGTCCACGCTTTTTCTGGCAGAGTGCCGGCAGATGAATCTGGTCGTTGCGGTGACGCCAGATATACAGACTGTCACCATCAACCCACATTTTACCTGATGCCAGTTTCAACAATTTCACGCAAAACGTCATATCACTGTAAAAACGTGTCGTTGTATCAAACGAAAGCTCATGCTCCATCACAAAATCCCTGCGGATTAAAAAGTGCTGCACCGAATACATTTCCACAAAACGGTCGCGGAGCGTCTGTCCTTCCAACGGTTTTACGCCCTCAATAAAAGTTTCCTGTTTTGCTTTTTCAAAATCAAAATTCACCGGTTTAAACCAAGAACTGTATTTATTACCAGTTGTCATAACTGCCTGTTTCTCTTCTGCCAAATCAAGCAACCGTTTCAGTGCCCCATCCATCAGGTAATCGTCACAGTCAATGAAATAAACGTACTCTCCTGTCGCTTTCTCTAAACCGATGTTACGGCAGAAAGAAACACCAAACGGATATACCTGTCCGATTTTTTCTTCATACTCATCGAGCAAATCTTCCTCTCTCGGATGCAGTTCTTTATCTGTGTAGAGGCTGATGGAATCTCCTTTTTTCTCCATTTCCCAGGCCTGCTCGCGGCGGCGTTCTGCGCTATCTAAGCGTTTCTCCACTCTCTCGTGGATTTTCTGCTCGCGCCACGCTGCTGCCGTCTCCTCATTAGCCCGAATGACGTCTTCCGGCAATTCATCCATTGCCAAAAATACTTTGACGTGCGGATTCTCTTTTACGGAATCCGGCACTTCATGACCATCTTTATCATTGACAACAATAATTTCTAAGTCTTCTATCTTTTGTTCTTCAATACTCTGAACACATTCTTCCAAATATGCCTGTCCCTTGAAATAAGGAATTATGACACTTACCTTAGGCATTTTTTGCACCTCCAAATCATTTGCAATTACTTATTTTACAACGAAATTCAAAATACGTCCCGGTACATAAATTTCTTTTACAATCTGTTTGCCGGCAAGTTTATCAGCAATTGCTTCCCGTCCGGCAGCTAACGCATCTTCTTTCGCTGCATCAATGGCAAGTTTAACGGTCGCACGTACTTTACCGTTGACCTGTACACCAATTTCCTGTACAGCTTCTACCGTTTTTGCCTCATCAAATTCCGGCCAGCTTGTCTGGAACAGATAACCACCGTAATTTTTCTCAGCCCACAATTCCTCTGTAATATGTGGTGCAACCGGATTCAAAAGTACAAGAAGTGTCTTAAACTCGTCTCTTGTAACGGAACCTTTTTTGTAGAAGTCATTAATCAATGCCATCATTGCAGCAATTGCTGTGTTGTACTTCAAGGTCTCAAAATCGTTACTTACTTTCTTAATGGTTTGATGCATTTTTGTCTCTAAGTCAGCAGAATAACCTTCTTCATCTGTCACCATATCTTTTAACTTCCATACACGCTCTAAGAAACGGCGGCAGCCTTTTACTCCATCTTCTGACCAGGCAGCAGCGGCATCAAACGTACCAATAAACATTTCGTAGGTACGGAGTGTGTCAGCACCGTATACATTTACAATATCATCCGGGTTTACAACATTACCGCGGGATTTACTCATCTTCTCGCCATTTTCACCAAGAATCATACCATGGGATGTTCTCTTCTGATATGGCTCTTTGGTTGGTACTACGCCCTGGTCATATAAGAACTTATGCCAGAAACGGGAATACAAAAGGTGAAGGGTCGTATGCTCCATACCACCATTGTACCAGTCAACCGGCAGCCAGTATTTCAATGCCTCTTTGCTGGCAAGTGCCTCATCATTTGTTGGGTCAATATAACGCAGGAAGTACCACGAAGAACCAGCCCACTGAGGCATTGTATCTGTCTCACGCTCTGCTTTTCCGCCACAGCATGGACAAGTTGTCTCAACCCATGAACGGATTTTGGAAATTGGAGATTCCCCGTTATCCGTTGGTTCATAGTTGTCTACCTCCGGCAGACGAAGCGGAAGTTCTTCTTCAGGAATCGGTACATAACCACACTTTTCACATTTTACAATCGGAATCGGCTCACCCCAGTAACGCTGTCTGGAAAATACCCAGTCACGCAGTTTGAAGTTTTTCTTTGCCGTTCCCACTTTCTTATCCTCTAACCAAGCAATAATTTCTTTCTTTGCCTCTTCTACAGATTTACCGGTTAAAAATCCGGAATTCACAAGAGTTCCCGTAGCAACATCCGTGAAGGCCTCTTTTTCCACGTCACCGCCTTCAATTACTTCATGAATCGGCAAATTGAATTTCTTGGCAAATTCCCAGTCACGGGTATCATGTGCCGGTACCGCCATAATCGCTCCGGTTCCGTAGCTCATCAATACATAATCGGATACCCAGATTGGAATTTCCTCACCATTTACCGGATTAATTGCCGAAAGTCCGTCAATTGCTACACCTGTTTTATCTTTTGCTAACTCGGTTCTCTCAAAATCGGATTTTCTTGCTGCCATCTCACGGTAGGCTACAATCTCATCCCAGTTTTTAATCTCATCTTTGTACTTATCCAGATATGGATGTTCCGGAGATACTACCATGTAAGTTACACCAAACAAAGTATCCGGACGTGTCGTGTAAATGCGGAGCTTTTCTTCTTTATCTTTAATCTGGAAGTCTACTTCTGCACCATGAGAACGTCCAATCCAGTTTTTCTGTGAAACTTTGACCCTCTCAATATAGTCAAGTCCATCCAAATCATCAATCAATTTATCTGCATATGCCGTGATTTTAAGCATCCACTGGCTCTTTACCTTACGGATAACCGGACTTCCACAGCGCTCACACACACCGTTTACAACTTCCTCATTGGCAAGACCGCATTTACAGGAAGTACACCAGTTAATCGGCATCTCTGTCTTGTAAGCAAGTCCTGCTTTGAATAATTTCAGGAAAATCCACTGGGTCCATTTGTAGTAATTTGGATCTGTTGTGTTAATTTCGCGATCCCAGTCAAAGGAATAGCCAAGTGCCTGAAGCTGTGCTTTAAATCTTGCAACATTCTTCTTCGTTACTTCCTTTGGATGTACTTTATTTTTAATTGCATAGTTTTCTGTCGGAAGACCAAACGCATCCCATCCCATCGGATAAAGTACGTTGTAGCCCTGCATTCTTCTTTTACGTGCTACGATATCAAGTGCCGTATACGGACGCGGATGTCCTACATGAAGTCCCTGTCCGGATGGATATGGGAATTCAACAAGGGCATAATATTTGGGCTTGCTGAAATCATTAGTTGCCTGAAAAGCTTTTTCGTCTTCCCAGACTTTCTGCCATTTTTTTTCAATTTCTTTTGGATTATAACTCTGACTCATTTTTTTACCTCTTTTCTTATTGTCACTCATTTAATGCCGATTCCGGCGTTGATGTCGGTGTTGGTTCTGCCGTTTGTGACGGCGTTGGTGTAAGGGTCGGTGTTGGTGTCGGTGTAACTGCCGGTGTCGGTGTTGGCACAACAACCGGTTTCTTTTCCACCTGCTTCACTGTAATCTTACATGCCTTTTTTATTTTACTGCCATCGGTTGTCTCCACAAAAATTTTACAAGTTCCCTTTTTCTTTGCTTTTACGACACCTTTTTGATTGACAGTTGCAATCTTTTTATTGGAAGAAGTGTATTTCACCTTCTTGATCATCGCTTTTTGCGGTAAAATCTTTTTTACCCGAAGCGTAAACTTAGCATCCTTCTTTTTACCACCAATTTTCAATGTCTTTTTCGTAGTACTCAGCTTGATACTCTTTACCTTAATCAAATATGGATTATGAATATCCGGATCAGTCGGATCCCATCCCATATGCCCGGATAACTTCTGTGCCTTCGGCTTTCCAAGCGGTCCTGCCTTTGGCGAATTGTAAATTACTACTTTTGTGCCGGATGGACAATTATCATAAATCCATTTGCTGTCTGCCGCCGTCAAGCGGATACATCCATGAGATGCCATCGTTCCCAACCGATTAAACTGAGCATAGGACTGTGTATTCTTCTTTGGCTGATAATACCATACCGAATGAAACAAAAAACTTCCATAAATTCTTGTACAGTACTGACCGTAAGACGGTCCCATCAGTGCATGCCACCGGTATTTTTCTCCCAAAGAAAAAGTGCCGACCGGTGTCGCTTTGCCCGATGAACAGACAAATGCTTTATATGGTTTGTACTTTCCTTTTTTCGTATGACGGTATACCGTCACCGTATTCTTTAATTTGTTTACTTTTATCTTATATGTGTTTTTCTTTGCTGCCGCATTTGTTGTCTGAAAATTCGCTGTCAATACTAAAAGAAACAACAAAACGAATAAACTGATTTTCTTCTTCAAATCTACCTCCTATTTGTGTCAAAATGTACGCAAGCATACTATTTTATAATACCAACACTAAAATCCTTTGTCAAGGACTGTGATAGGAGAGGTTTGTGACAAATATTCGTTGGCACTTTTTTTGTTTTCCGTAATTCCGTAGAAAAGCTTTGCGTCTCGTGCGTCGCTTTCGCTGACAAACGCGCAAAGGTATCGATATGCAAAACACGCATATCTGATACCTGCGTATTTGTACGCACTCGCCTCAAATCTTTTCTTCGTGAATTACTGGAAGACTGAAAGGATTGCAAGGATTACTTGACACAAACAAAGCCAGCCAAACTCAGCTTTTCTTTATCTTATAATCTTATAAACGCGTCTCGGAATATTTTCCTGGATGCGCTTGTTGCTGCACTTAATGTCTCTACAATTTCGTTCATTCGTGCATGAAAGATCAGACCATCTCATCCGGCGGTGTTTCATTCTCATGGTAATGGCCGTGCAGTTTTGAGATTCCTGCACACCCATATTTTTGTATAGGATTCCTTTTCTTTGCGCATCACAGTCGCTTATTTTCCGCAATATCTCCTGATAGATATGATAGCGGTCTAACTGAAAGATGGCATCTAGATCATACGTTTCTCTTTGTCCCAGCCTTCATACATGGTAAACACTTTCATTTCCTGTTTTTTCATTTTCTTATGATTGCTGTTTTTCATGTGCAGCCATATACCCTCCATTTCTTCAAACAGTACCGGAATGACTTTTTCACCTTATGCCCAGTCTGCATGCATTTCTTTTACGGCATACTGTTCTTCTTCATCAATCCGCTCTCCCAGTCGCTGCATCATACAGTCTCCTTTATCTGTTTTTCTAGTCAACTAACATAATAAAGAAAAACTGTATGATTGGGAAGAGGGAATTTCCTTCTTCCCTTGTTAATTACTTATTTTTGCCAATGAAAATGGCATTGAATATTCGCCTCAGAAATTCTTACTATCTAAATAAAAAAGATATATAGGACATTACTTCCCCATATATCTTCTTGACTACTTTCTCTTATTCTACAGATTCATATGCTACATCTAAAATCTCTAGTTCCTCTTCATTTTCTTCATAATTCGGGTTACTTAAATATGTATCTTTCAATACATTTTTTAGTCGCTCACAACATGGTTTAAATGTCGCATACGAAAGTCCTCCACCAATCACTCCACCTACTACAGGTATTGCTTTCTTAAAAAAACCCGCAAATACTTCCTTTGTCATTTTCACTCCAAACCATTTACTTACACTCTTTACAATAGGATATATTGTTCCCTTTGTTAATGCTTTGTTTATTAACTTTTTTTCAACCCCCTTTCCCAAAGCTTTTGCCAATGTCAATAAACCGCTTTTTGCATTGGCAACCCCAAACATAACTCCCATGCACAATATTATCTGATTCATGGTTTCAGTATCAAAACATTGTCCATCTAAATCATACTCGATTTGAGAGAATCCATACAGATACATAAGTTTCTGTGCAACACGCAACAAACATCCATAATATTGAGCTATATCCGCAGGAATTGTAGCCACCATTGCAGCACCCCCTGGCGTTCCTAACGCCGCCGATATTCCAGAAACCCTAAGTCGTTCATTTTGTATGATTGACTTAGCTATTTTGTCTATTTTCTCCGTATCAATCACTTCATACAAACTACGACCTTCAACAACCGAGTCTACATTTTCTCTGCTACACTTTCCCATTAATTCCTGTTTTAAAAAAACATCTCTTTTTACAGCAACTCCTGGTACTTTAAACGCAAGCAAAATCACGTCTTCAATGTCAACTTGTCCATCTCCATTTACATCGACTGCATCATACACGGCCTTCTTGCTTTTTTTTACAATTTCTGTAGACTTTTTTGCCATTTCCCCTACTTTTCCATTCGCCTTATTAGCAATTGCCTTTAATGATTCACTTGTGCTTTCATTTTTCATAATATAGCGCCCCTTCCTTCAAAAGCATTTTTAACTTTAAATTACATTTAATTTAGTATACTATACTCTAAAGTCCTCCGCAATTCCTGAATACACTCCACATATGTTTTTCCTACCTCTGCTTGAGGCTTCTCTGGAAATCCTCTTTCTAAAATTTCCAAAATAAATTCCATCTGCTCCTTCATCTTATTTGACAAATTCTCTAATTTATGGACTTGTAAATAAATTCGTTTCTTACGATTTTCTTGATCTAATAATAAACAACCAATCTCATTCAAATTAAATCCCATTTCTTTGTACAACAATATAAACCATATTTGATTCATATCTTCTTCGTCAAACAACCGGTAATTATTTTCATCACGCTTTACATCTAATAATCCTTTGTCATCATAGTACTGAAGTGTCCGTTTGCTTACTCCTACCAAATGACTTACTTCCTTTGTTTTTCTCATTACAAACCTTCCTTTCTCCACAAAAGATACACTATTACATTTACGTGATAGCAATATCTTTTTTGATTAACCTTTTTTATTCAATATAGGCTTTGTAATTTTCGCGAGAATAAATAGTCTTGTCATTTCATACACTGTATCAATCGCATTAAGGTTTTTAAAAGATGGACTGGATAGAATCGTTAATACAAAATTATGGCGTTGCTGCTATGTTTGTGCTGATTATGTTGGAATATGCCTGTTTTCCTGTTTCGAGTGAGATTATTCTGCCATTAGCGGGGGTTATGGCTGCCGGGCAGGGGTTGTTTTTTCCATATCTTGTCCTTTTGGCAACGGGAGCAGGACTGATTGGGGCACTGATTCCGTATGGCATTGGCAGGTTTGGCGGTTCTCCACTGTTGGAACGCATTATGAAACGTTTTTCTTCTATGGAGAAACCAATCCTAACCTCCTACCGTGTCTTTGGAAATCACGAAAAAAGTGCCGTTCTAATCAGCCGTGTGATTCCTCTGTGCCGCACCTATATCGGCTTTGTCGCGGGTGCCATGGGGCAGAATATCAGCCGTTATCTTTTGTATTCTGCCATCGGCATTGTTACATGGAACACGGTATTAACCGGTCTTGGTTATTATTTTTATCAATACAAAGATTTGTTCTTTCATTATTTTGATAAATACAAGCATGTTATTTTTTATACAGGTATTGTCCTATTAGTAATTTTCGCCCTCAATGCTATTAGAAAAAAACGGGCAGCACGCGAAACAAACCAAGAAGAATAAGAAGTATGCCACTGATTCCATTGAGACGACGCACGTGGTATATCCTCTGCCCGCCAATCCACAAAAAGGCTCCACATAAAAAAGCGGTACATACAGGAAACAACCAGATTATGGTTCCCTGACCGACCAGACTAAGTGCTGCACTCACCGAATCAAGCGCAAGGGCACTTCCCAACGCACTGCCTTCTTTTATATCAATGCTTCGGGAATTATCTTTGTCATACTGTACTTCCCCTTTGTTTTGCAACACACGGATGCACGTTTTTGCGCCAAGCAAAATCAAAATCCCGCCGCCAATAAGGCGAAAACAAGGTTCCGGCAGCCCCGCAAGGCATGTCGATCCCACAAAAAGTGCAACCGCTGTCAGCACGCCATTTAATAACGCAATAAATAACCGGATTCGTTTGGGTATGCAAATGCCCGACATTGCATATGCCATACCAATCCCCAGCGTGTCAAGGCTCACCGACAACGCCAATAAGCAAACAACAAACACAAGCTCCTCCTGCCACTTCCTTATTCTATTTTATGCAAATAAGGGAAAAGAGGAGAGTCCTTTCGACAAAAACAGTCAAATATTTTGGAGGTAAGTATGAACTGGTATCAAATGGAATCACAGGAAGTAATGGATAAACTCAACCGTTTCAAAGACCGGGGCTTATCCCAAAAAGAAGTTATCAAACGCCAGAGACATTATGGAAAAAATGAATTGCAAAGCGAAAAAGGTCCCGGATTTTTCCGTCAGTTTGCAGCGCAGTTTAAAGATTTTATGATTCTTACTTTACTGGCAGCTGCCGGCATTTCTTTTTTTGCTTCTTATGCACAGGGAGAAATGAATCTGACCGACCCTTTAATCATTCTGGCAATCGTTATACTAAATGCTCTGCTTGGCATTTATCAGGAGAAAAAGGCAGAACATTCGCTGGCTCACCTTCGTTCTCTGCAAACGCCACAATGTCAGGTACTAAGAGATGGAAAACGCCAGACCATATCTTCTCCGGAACTTGTACCGGGAGATTTAGTCTATCTTGACACCGGCTGTCTTGTTCCCGCCGATGGCAGACTTCTCCTTACGCACAATCTGTCGGCAAATGAATCCGCCCTTACCGGCGAAACGGGAAGCATCGAAAAAACTTCCGACTCGCTGCATATGGAAAATCTTTCACTCGGCGACCAGCTCAATATGGTATTTTCGGGCACAATGATTACGACCGGAAATGGGCTGTTCTGTGTTACGGAAACCGGTATGAATACGCAAATTGGGAAAATCGCCGGTATGCTTTCACACGAACAGGCACCGCAGACACCTCTTACCAGACGCCTCAATCATACAGGAAAAGTGCTTGGCATCCTGGCCCTGATTATTTGTGCCATTCTATTTTTTCTGGGATTGCAGAAAAATCAGCCGGTTTTTGATATGTTTATGACTTCCGTCAGTCTTGGCGTCGCAGCCATTCCGGAAAGTCTGCCCGCTCTTGTCACCATCATGCTAAGCCTTGGTGTCGAGCGCATGGCAAAACAGTGTGCCGTTATCCGCCATCTCCCTGCTGTGGAAACACTTGGCAGTGCTTCTGTTATCTGTTCTGACAAAACCGGCACGCTTACCCAGAACCGCATGACAGTTCGGAATATATACAGCACCGAAAATGAAAAAACCTTACTTCGTTATTTTCTGCTTTGCAACAACCAATCCGGTCCACTCGAACATGCATTGATTCATTACGGTGCATCAAGCGGACTTATTTATACGGAAGTACGAAAAGAATTTCCGGTTATTGAAGAAATCCCTTTTGACTCAATCCGCAAGCGGATGACAACGCTGCACCGGACACCCAATGGATATTTAGCAATAACTAAGGGAGCTCCTGAATTTATCCTTGCCAACTGTCACTCGTATCTCGATAAAGATGGCAGCACACGTCCACTGACACATACGATGCGGCATAGATTAAATGAACAAATTGAAAATTACACCGCCAATGCACTTCGCGTCATTGCTCTCGGTTTTTGTCTGCACAAAAGCCGCCCGGACAACAATTCCTTAGAATCCCATTTGGTTTTCCTTGGGATGGCAGGTCTGATTGACCCACCCCGCCCGGAAGCTTACGCCGCTGTTAAAAGCTGCCAGCACGCCGGAATTCGTCCGATTATGATTACCGGCGACCATAAAAATACCGCCGCGGCAATTGGTAAGGAACTTAGCATCTGCCAGACAAAAGACGAGGTCATTACGGGAGCCGACTTAGATACCATCAACGACCGTTCACTTCCGGCGGCACTCAAAAAATATCATGTTTTTGCCCGTGTATCCCCAGCCCACAAAGTCCGTCTCGTAAAAGGGTATCAGGCGATGGGAAATGTCGTTGCCATGACCGGCGACGGTGTCAATGATGCCCCTGCCCTAAAAGCAGCAGATATCGGCTGTGCCATGGGACGCACCGGAACCGATGTTGCCAAAAATGCATCTGACATTATCTTAATGGATGATAATTTTTCCACTATTGTAAGTGCCGTCCGGGAAGGGCGCGGTATTTACGATAATATAAAAAAAGCCATCCATTTCCTCTTGTCTTGTAACATCGGGGAAATCATGACGATTTTTGTTGCTATCTTTTTCGGGCTGTCTGCACCGCTTTTGCCGGTACAACTATTGTTTATTAATCTCGTGACGGATTCTTTTCCGGCACTATGCCTCGGTGTCGAGCCACCGGATCCTGACAGTATGAACCGTCCGCCATTATCGAAAAATGAAAGTATCTTTCACTTTGATACCGTCTTTCAGATGGTTTTAGAAGGTATGTTCATCGGCTCCTTAGCACTTTTTGCCTATACAAGCGGCAATTCCACCATGTGCTTTGCCGTACTTTCTTTATCGCAGTTAGTTCACTCGTTTAATATGAGAAGCGAGCACTCGCTGTTAGAGACAGGGATTCTTGGTAACAAAAAACTTTTATTTAGTGTATTGTTCTGCATTGTCCTGCAATGTCTGGTCATCTGTGTGCCTGTTCTCCAGCCTATTTTCCATACGCAGGCACTTAATCCGCGCGAATGGGTTGTCGTAGGTATTTTATCCCTGATGCCAATTCCTCTCATGGAAATCAGCAAGCGGCTTCACGGATAAACTCACGGATTCGCTGAATGAGAATTTCTTTTACATCTTCCCCCGGATACTGTGTGGCGAGCATGTGTTTCATCAACATGCCGCCCGCTTTATTCGTGTGTCCGCCGCCAGCACCAATTCCACAGCTGACTTTTTCTGCCAAATCACTCGCCGGCAGATTTTTTTTCGCACTTCGTACCGACATTTTATATCCAATCGGTGTTTCATTATATACCACACAGCAGTCAACAGTTGCCACACAATTTACCATATCACTAATAACGCCAAGCAGATTTGGATCACATGGTTTTGTATGCAGCAGCGCAAAACGCTTTTCCTCATCATAGTAATAGTGAGACAACGCTTCTCCTGCTATTTCCAAATCCTGACGCTGTAAATTCGCATGAATCATTTCATCGAGACACTCTCTGTTAATCTGCAGAGAATCACGCATCTGTCTGTCTGCCGGATAATAAATTTCAGACAAACTGCTGGTATCACTATACAAACCATAATACAACGCCGTTGCCACCTGCCAATTCGCATTCACCGGATACCCCGCCTCCAAAAGCAGTTCCCAGACCACGGTACAACAACTTCCGAATTCCGGGAAAATAAAACACCATTCATCCGTTTCTACACAAATCGGATGATGATCAACCATCGCCACTTTTTTCACCGGCATCGATGTAATATTACCACCCTCATACTGGCAGTCCACGGTAATCAAAATATCATGTTCCGGCATTTCATTCACATATCGAATCGGAATACCAAGGTGCTCCACCATCAATTTCAGCGATGGCTTTGTAATTTGATGTTCCCCTGCATAAATCAAATTTACCTTTTTACCCAGATTCATAAAATACGCATACAAACCAAACGCAGCCCCCATCGCGTCCGCATCCGGACTGTCATGGCACTGTATACAAATCGAATTGAATTCTGCAAATTGTTTGAGAAACATAAAATGCCTCGCTTTCCTCTCCTTTGTGGATTAAACTGTTTTTAGAATAGCAAAAAAAGGGGGAAGATTCAAGATTTTTATTATCTATATTTTTAGGAAGCACCATCTGTCAATAGAGTCAAAAAAAGTTCATTCGTAAGAGACTATAAAGCAAAGCATTATCTTGTCTCGAACGAATGAACTCCTTTTTTAATTATAGATTAAGCGTCAAACATATACTCATGTGCCTCACCGTTTGTATCCGTTACTACAATCGTATGAGATACACCTTTCTTCACATACAGATTCAGTTTCCACTTATAGTTCGTAGTACCAGACTGTGCATTGATGTAAAAACTGCTGATTCCCTGGTCTACCCCATCAATCGTCACTGACTGAATACCGGAAAGTTTTGTTGTGTCAATCTCTGTACCAACATAAGTATCTTGGGTTTCCCATGTTGAGCCAAACATCGTCTTTCCAGGGTTCGTACTATAGCAGGCACCACCGGTTACTGTCACTTTGCAAATACTCTGGCTCTTTCCATCTCCAATTGCATAGGTACTGCCACCTGCGGAAATGATACCGCCATAGATTCCAATCTTCATCGTTTCAGCTGAGGCATCTGCAGTACCACCGCCACCAACTCCGGCTCCGTTACCGGAAGATGTGGCATAAATATTACCACCGTAGATGTAAATTTCTCCGCCACCTTTAGCGCACCTTGATTCACCGATTCCTGCAGCATTTCTTCCTGTATTGCAGGCTATAATCGTACCGCTCCTGATAATAATACGTCCTAATGTGCTAGATGTCTTACCATCTGATGCAGCACCAATTCCTGCCGATTCTTTACCGCCTAATGCCGTCAATTGGCCATCACCGGATATCGTCAGTTCACAACCGGACGGAACCTCGATTCCTGCATGATAGCCGGAACCGGTCAATGCGGATGTTCCAACTAAGATAAGATTTACCTTAGCATCACCACTTAATTTAATTGGACTTGACTCTTTCGATGTACAAACAAGATTATCTAACGTAATCGTATGAGTACCGCCCGTTACTAAAATATAATATGCTGTTGCCGATTGTGCTGTACTGGAAATCGTGTAATTTCCGGTAAATGCAGTTTCTTCTGCACTACCAATTGTATATCCGGTTGCACTGATTACAATACTTCCTTGCGCCAAATCCAATTCTTTTGTCTCTGCCGGTTCCGGTTCAGCCGTCGGCTCCGGAGTCGGTGTGATAACCGGCGTAGGTGTTGGCGTAGCATCCGGGTCAACGGTTGGAGTTGCCGTTGGAGTTGCCGTCGAAGTTGTCGTCGGAGTTGCCGTCGGAGTTGCCGTCGGAGTTGCCGTCGAAGTTGCCATCGGAGTTGCCGTCGGAGTTGCCGTCGGAGTCGCAGTTGGTACCACAGTCGGCGTTGCGGTCGGCTCTACAACTCCATTTGCCAGATTAATCAATGCCGTAAACGCTTTTTTCGGCAGATAATTTTCATCAAACAGTGATGGATAATAGGTACTTCCATTACTGTAAAAACTATTCAGCCAAGTATCCAAATCTGTCAGATTCCAGAATGTAACATTACTTACATTTACCGGAGCAGACGTATCATCCATTCGCTGTAATATAATATTCATGAACTTCTGGTATGCTGCTGCCAGTGTCTCATTACCCGCCTCTGAATTATCCTTACTTGCAAAATCAAGCTCAGTAATCTGCACCTCATAGCCTTTTTGCTGGAATAATTTCAGTGCATTTTTAATATTATCACCATCTGTCACACCAAGATTAGTCTGATGTGCCTGCATGCCAAGACCATCAATATTTCCGGCATCTTTTGCACCTGCAAGATATTTCACAACTGCCTTCATCTGTCCCGGCGATGCCAGTCCGACAAAATCATTGTAGAACAATTTTGCCGATGAATTTGCTGCTTTTTCAGCTTCTCTCGCATATTCAAAAGACTTTGTAATATAAGTATTGTCATCGCCTGTAAAAATAGCACCATACAAACTTGAACTTACTGTCCGTAATTTACAGCCATTGCTGTCAATTACCTCATTTACTACATCGTAAGCATATACAACGCCCGGATAATTAGTCTCTGCATAGGTAATAACCTGCTTAACATAACTTTCAATTCGAGCAAGCATCGTCTCTTTGTCAACAAGATTTGTAATGTTTTTCTTAGCTGTTCCCGTACCATCATACTCCGGTGTGTAATTCTTACAGAAATACCAATCCGGTGTCTGCGAATACCAGACAAGCGTATGGAAACGCACACTTAAATCATTTTCCTGAGCAAGAGATAAACATTTATCAATCACATCTGTATTAATAACCGGCATGCCATCTTCCGATGCTTTTGTTGCCTCTTCGTTCAAAAGATTCTCCGGTTTCAGCTCATCTGCAAATGTAACCGTACTGTAATGATGTTTAATAAATGATAAAATCTCCGGATTCTGCAAATTATAGCTGTAAACTGCACATCCCATCGGGAAGCGGTTTGCATATGCCTCTTTCAGACTTGGTGCAGCAAGAACTGCATCCATATCCAAATGCTTCTCCGTAATAGAAATATTGTCTACATAAAAATCATTTGAATAATTTGCCATTTCAAAATAAAGTGACAATTTACTTACATCACCCGGTGCCACAACCGTTGCGTCCACTTTTGTCCATGTAGCATTCGGCGCAACTACATTCTGCACGGTTGTATAAGCCATCGCTCCCGCATAGTCCATCGACTCCCACATGCAGTTTATCGTCTTGTTGCTGCCCGTTGTCTGCTTTACATACGCCTCAATCTTATACGTTGTAAAATCAGTCACATTGTGAGTGATATCAATCATCGGTCCTGCCCAGTTTTTCACACGGTTGGAAACTTTCAAACAATAGTTGTCATTATAACCGCCCTCTACAACAGTCAGCTCTTCTTCGCCCTGACGTCCGGTCACATATTGATTGGTACCGTCTTCAAAATCCAAAAGCAATGCTTTTGTCGGATCCTCTACCGGAATCGGGGTGCCCGGAACCTTCGTCGGTTCTGCTGTTGGTGTTGCAGTTGGCTCATCCGGGTCTGCCGTCGGTGTAACCGTAGGTCCTGCCGGCTCATTTGTTGCAGTCGCAGTAGGCTCCGCCGGCTCTGTCGTCGGTGTTACAGTTGGTGTCACCGGCTTCTGCGTCGGTGTTGCAGTCGGTGTGCCCGGTTTCTGCGTTGGGGTTGCAGTCGGTGTGCCCGGTTTCTGCGTTGGGATTGCAGTCGGTGTGCCCGGTTTCTGCGTTGGGGTTGCAGTCGGTGTCACTGCCGGTTTCTGCGTCGGTGCTTTGGTTGGTGCATTAGTCACAACTACTGTCTTTTTCTTTCTCACCGTAACCTTGCAGGTTTTCACATACTTCTTGCCCTGATAACGGAAACTTGCTGTAATCTTCGCTGTCCCCGCCTTTTTCGCTTTCACTTTTCCTTTCTTGGAAACTGTCGCAATTTTCTTGTTTTTGCTCTTCCATGTTACTTTTGTCTTCTTCCTTATATTTTTAACCTTAAGCGTTAAGGTTTTCCCCACAGTTATTACCGCTTTTTTCTTTGATAAAGCAGGCTTTTTCTTTGCTGCCTGAGTTGGCATAGAAAAAGAAAATACCATGCTTGCTGCTAACATCCATGCTAACAGCTTTTTACCATTCTTTTGCATACACAAACCTCCAATTCTATCCTTGAATTGTCTCATTTTTAGGATATGCTAATTATAACATATTTCCTCTGCAACACCATAAAGCAATTCTTATTTTTTCATAAAGTCAACGTAATACCATAAAAAAATCATGACCACCAGCTCAGCTGGTGGTTTCCTCTGCGGCTATAAGCCTGTGGTA
>OCPR01000278.1_pt1 | contig 73963 bp, 72 predicted proteins | sample 1538611 | NCBI WGS metagenome assembly OCPR01 (sample SAMN04571711, study PRJEB22368) | human gut metagenome | biome: human gut; material: stool | host: Homo sapiens | place: Luxembourg | collected 2012-09-28
AGCGCCACCTTGCCAAGGTGGAGGTAGCGAGTTCGAGCCTCGTAATCCGCTCCATGTGACGGCGCTATAGCCAAGTGGTAAGGCGTGGGTCTGCAACACCCTGATCCCCAGTTCAAATCTGGGTGGCGCCTCCAAAAGCCTTGTAAATTGCGTAAATACGTAGTTTACAAGGCTTTTATTTTTACAATAATTATAGTAAAGAATATTATGTTTTTACACTGAAAATATAAATTAGTTAAGATAACGTTGTCAAAAAGATAAATTTCCTGTACATATGCAATGCCTCAGTTTATGTATAAAACACAAACTGAGGCGGTATAGAATAATTATTTTTTATTGCATAGCATATATTCGATAAAACTTTAAAGAAAATGAACATTAAATAAAAACTTAATGCTTTATTGACTGAGCCACTTGTACATTCCTTCATATTGAAGTGCGGAGCTACCCCATGAAAAGTCAGTTTCCATGCCTCTTTTTATAATTTGATTCCAGTTTTCACGGTAATTGAAATATACAGATTTTGCGTAGTTAATTACATTCAGCATATCATTTGCATTGTAGTTTGTAAATGAGAAGCCGGTACCGTAATTTTCAAATTCATTGTATGGAACAACTGTATCTTTAAGACCGCCCGTTTCTCTGACAATTGGTATTGTTCCGTATCTTAAAGCAATCAGCTGCGTGAGTCCGCAGGGTTCAAATCTTGAAGGAACTAGCATAGCGTCTGCGGCTGCATATATTCTATGTGCACGTTCATCGGAAAAGTAAATATTTGCTGAAACCCTATCAGGATATTTCCATTGGAAATGTTTGAATGTATTTTCATATTTAGCTTCACCTGTGCCTAAAACAACAAATTGCGTATGTTTATCTGCAATACGTTCAATCATGTTGTTTACAAGGTCAAGACCTTTTTGATCTGTAAGACGCGAAATTATTGCGATCATGAATTTATTTTTATCCTGAGGAAGACCCAGTTCTTCCTGAAGTTTCAGCTTATTTTCAGCTTTTTTAATTTCAAAATTTTTAATTGTATATTTTTGAAAAATCTTATCATCAGTTTCCGGATTGTAAACATTGTAGTCAATACCGTTTAAAATTCCCCTCAGCTGGAGATGTCTTGCACGAAGCAGACCGTCCAGACCTTCGCCATAGTAAGGAGTTTGTATTTCATGTGCATAAGTATTGCTGACTGTTGTAATGTAATCTGCGTAAACAAGACCGCCCTTTAACATATTGGCGTCTTTTTTAAATTCCAATTTATCCGGAGTAAAAACATCTGCCGGAAGATTTGTAAACTTTTTAAAGGTTTTAATATCCCATATCCCCTGGAATTTAAGATTGTGAATTGTCATTACTGTTTTGGTTCCCCAGTAGAAGGGATTATCCTTATACAAGGTTTTTAAAAATACGGGAATCAAGCCGGTTTGCCAGTCGTGACAATGAATAATATCCGGTTTGAAATCAATAACAGGCATAATTGCCAGTACTGCTTTAGAGAAAAAAATGAATTTTTCAATATCATACAGTGTTGAGCCGTAAGGAGCATCATTTTTAAAATAATCTTCATTATCTACAAAATAATATGTTACTCCATCGTATTCATACTGCATTATTCCTACATGAGGACGAAAATTCATCTGTCCCATATCCATGTAGAAGTGGTGAACATATTTAAAGTTACTTCTGAATTCCCACGGAATACAAGTATAACTTGGAAGAATAACTCTTACATCAAATTCGTTCTTGTTAAACATTTTAGGCAATGCGCCTACAACATCTGCAAGTCCGCCTGTTTTGATAAAGGGTACGCATTCTGACGCTGCAAACAAAATTTTTTTCATTAAATTTTCCTCCTCTTTTTATTTTAGCTGAGGTTCTATTACTATTATAATATTATATGATTTAACAGTCAATAGAATATCAAAAAATTATATGTATTTTTTTGAAAATTTGTGTAAAACTAACAAAAAAAGTCCCTGAGATTTATTCAGAGACTTTTAAATCATTATGAATTAATTGTTAGATTTTTGAATATAACAACACAGCCCGGCTCGTTGGCAACTATTTCATAATTTGGATCATTTATATAATTATCTGCGGAATATGAATCTGATGAATATCTTAAATCAATCACAATATATTCAACGGAATCTCTGTGCTTTGTAGTGTCTAATTCATAAACCTCACGGCAGTCATACAGTGCCGGAACAAGGAATGTTGAAGCTGCAATTGATGAATCTTTAGGGATCAATTCCAGAGCATTGTCAATTTTCTCTGTTGTTTGCTTGTCGTCTTTATATCGTTTAAAATCTTCCGTCCTATGGTAGGTATTGCCCATAAACATAAAGATTGATGAAGCTGCGGCAATTGCAAGTACTTTATTTCTGAATCCGGGTTTGAGTTCAGCATAGTTGAGAACCATAAGATAAATTAAAAATGCTGCGCTGCCATAGGTATATTGATATCCTATGTCGTGAAGATATGAATAATCACCCATAAGATTGAACATTATAAACGGGATCAGAAGAACAAGTTTTGACGGTTTTTTTATCATAAACGGTATAAATCCCAGAGGGACAAGCATTTGCAGGAAGAATTTTATTCTGTCTTCATTAAAGCATTCGTAAAGAGTATACATAGGATTCATAATAACAGCTTTTATAATGGTTAAGAAGCTGTCAGAACCGTCATAGAAGAAGTTGTTAAATCTGTCATTAAGCGTTCCGGAACCGAATTTGTTTATACAGTAGGTTGCAGTAAAGAAATAAATTATTGCCAGTATCATAATAACAATTCCTTTTTTGGGGGAACGTTTGGAAAGAAGAAAATACAGTCCGAGAACTGCAACATAGACCGGAGCGTCTTCTTTTACCGACATTACGAGCAAAGCGCAGACAATAACGGGAATCCATTTATTTTTTTCAAGTGCATATGCCAGCCATAGAACCAGCGGCGCTAAGAATTTATTTTCGTGGAAAAAGAAAAAGCAGCCGTTTGACATAGACGGGAGAAGTACATAGCATAATGAGAAGAGAATTATTGCAGGATTGGAAAGTTTGTACTTTCTGCAAAGCAGATAAAGCGGAATAAGTCCGCTGGCAATTACTGCCGCCTGACACATAAGTAAAGTAACAGGCGTCGGGAAGATCATATAAATCGGAAGAAGTATATAATATATAGGGGAGAAATGTACGGAAAAATGGCTTAAGAGCTCATCACGTTCACAGGTTGTAAGCGGAAGTCCGGTTTCTTTCATATATTCATACATTTGTGAGAAAATGCCGAAATCGTAGCACGCTGACCAGTGTCTTAAGTGATTAAGTGAAGTAAGTATTCCTGTAAATAGAGTAAAAAGCAGACCTAAAACAGCGATTATAATAATAGTAGGAGCTTTTTTTAGTCTCACTTTTATCCATGTGCCTACACAATAGGTACATACAATACCGATAATAACGCATCCGCCTATTGTAAAGTAGAAGCTGTCGTCCTGAGCAATTGCATAGCAGCCGTAAGCCAGTGTGACCAGAATAAGCAGACATTTGTCAAGCTTGGGCTTGTTTATAATGCTCAGTATAATAAATATACCTATTATATATATGATATAAACAGGAAATCTAATTGCGGTAAAGAATTCAAAAGTGGTGAAGCTTTCCTTTACTGTAACAATTTCATAAAATGCAATGGATAGCCATGCTATAAGAAGTCTTACAATACTTCCTTCATATCCTCGTTTTATCAGAAGGTCTTTAACAATTTCCTTCAGGGGCGGTTTAGGTTCTTCTTCGGTTAATTCTTCTGGGTCGTTTATTCCGTTAGATAGAGTTAAATCTTCAGGATCGGGAATAGGTCCGGTTTCATTTTCAACCGGAAGATTTAATGATTCCTGAATTTCAGAAGAATCATTAAATTCAGAATTGTCAATTTGTTTGTCCATAACTTTTCCTTTCTTTATTAAAAATATACAATTTTATTTTATCATAGTTAAATAAATATTGTCAAGTACTTTGACTTTTTTATTGATATATGTTATAATTTAAAAATTAAATATTAAGGAGAAATAGAAATGAATACTAATAATGTTGTGAACGTAGGTTCAAAATCTATCAAAAGAATTATAATCATAGCTGTGGTAATACTGGTTTTGCTTATTGCAGGATTAAGTTGTTTTACCGTAATACAACCCGGACATACCGGAGTCGTTGTAAATCTGGGCAAGGTATCCTCTACCGTTCTGGAGGAAGGGCTGCATTTTAAAGCGCCTTTTGTTTCACAGATAGTTCAGATAGACAACAGAGTTATGAAAACGGAAGTTGAATCAAATGCGGCTTCTAAGGATCTTCAGACTATTTCCTCAAAAGTATCAATTAACTACAGAGTAAATAAATCTTCTTCGGCAGATATTTACAAAAATGTGGGTACTGATTTTACAAATGTAATAGTAAATCCGGCAATACAGGAATGTGTAAAATCCATTGCCGCAAAGTATACTGCGGAGCAGCTAATCACTAATCGTGCTACAGTATCAACTGAAATGGAGGACGCTATTTCCCAGAAAATAAATCCTTACGGACTTTCAATAGAGGTTTTCAATATTGTAAATTTTGACTTTTCAGAAGAATTCAATAAAGCTATTGAAGCAAAGCAGACCGCACAGCAGGAAGCTTTAAAGGCTGAACAGGATCTGGCAAGAATCAAAGTTGAAGCTGAACAGACTATTGAAAAAGCAAAGGCTGAAGCGGAAGCGTATAACCTTAAAAACGGACAGCTGACAGATAAGGTAATAATGATGGAATTTATTGACAAATGGAACGGCGAATTGCCAAAAGTTGCTTCAGACGCCGGAGCATTATTTGATGTAAGTTCTTACATAGGTGCTACTGTTGAAGCTCCAACAGATTCCGGAAACGAGAATAATCAGAATAATGAGTAATTGTACAGAAAAGATAAATAAGAAATTCTTATTTATTGACAATAATGTCTATAAATGTTATAATTGTAAAAATAATATTTAGTAGGAGATATATATGAAATTAAAAGAAATTTTTTCGTCTTTACTTTCATGTGCATTGATTATTTCGGTTATCCCTTTTAACACTTATGGTGCAAATATAGAATTGCAGAATACGGGAGACTTACAGACCACAGATTTGACCTCTGCATGTGAATTTAAACTTAAAGAAGACGATACTTATGAAATTATAGGACACGAAGGATTTATAGGAAACGATGTGATTACAGAAGGTTGGGTTCAGCTGCCCTCAGAATATAATGGTAAAAAGGTCACCAGTATAGGAACAAATGTATTTTGGGGTTCGAAAAATATTACCGGAATGATTATTCCTGAAGGAATAACATCTATCGGAACAAGAGCTTTTTATGGCTGTGAAAAGCTTGTTAATATTAAAATACCTAAAAGTGTAACAACTGTTCTTGAGGAGGCATTTGAAAATACACCGTGGCTTGAAGCTAAAAGGGCTGCTGACCCGCTTGTTGTGGTCAACAATATTTTAATAGACGGAAAATCTGCAAAAGGTAATGTTACTATTCCAAATGAAGTAACATATATAAGTGAAGGTTCTTTTAAAAAAAATAATAATATTACTTCAGTTACAATGCCGTCAAGTGTTAAGACGATTGGAAACAATGCTTTTGCTTCTTGTAAAGCTTTGAATAAGGTTGTTTTATCGGATAATATTACAAGTATTGGTTTCGGCGCTTTTTATAGATGTACATTTTCTGAGATCAAACTGCCGTCAAGCTTGAAGAAAATTCAGGAATTTACATTTGGTGAATGTGTAAATCTAAAGGAAATAGATATTCCGAATGGTGTTCAGGAAATAAAAGACGGTGCTTTTGATTATTGTACCGGTTTAACAAGCGTTAATATTTCAAACAGCGTAAAAGAGATAAGATATAGGGCATTTGCAGAAACCCATAGTCTTGTAAAAATAACGATTCCTGAAAATGTAGTTAAAATTGGACAACGTGCCTTTTATAATTCAAAGATAGAATACATTACTATAAAAAATTCTGCTTGCGTAATTTATGATGAGGCTTTAACACTTCCAACAAGCGCTGCAATTTGGGGTTATTCAAATTCCACTGCACAAGCTTATGCGAAAAAATATTCCAGAAATTTTATAGATATGGGGTTTCTTAAGGGCGACGCCAACAGAGATGGCGTTGTGCGTGCAAGCGATGCGGCATTTATTGCACGAAAACTTGCAGAGGCATCTATTTGGGGCGAAATACTGACTGTTGAAAAATATCCTAATGCAGATTTTAATGGTGATGGAAAAGTTACAGCGGCAGATGCGGCGGCAATTGCTAAATATCTGGCTGAACAAAGTATTAAAAAATAGTATTATAAAGCTAAGCGGACGTTTTTAAACGTCCGCTTTTGTTTTGTCGGAATTTTTGAATGTTCCAAGCAGCATTATCATCATGATGATCAGAAATATTGTGGGAAGAGGAGAATATTTGTTATCTGATATTATATTGTAAGAAACAACTTCTTTAACATTGTGCATGTTAAGAAACCTCAGAAGAAAACGGCATGCCGTGCCTGAAATAAACGCAGCAATTAGTCTTGTTCGGATAAACATTTTAATACTGAAATTTTTATCTGAAAGCGCAGTAATCTGCATTAAAACGCATATTCCTCCAAAGGATAAGAGCGATGCGGCGACCGGCATAAGAGAAATGTTCATTTGCGGTAAATTTACAATATTGCTGATTTCCAGTATAGTCATTAGAGTATTGTAAATTTCATCCGGATTTTTATTCAGTATATTTCCTGTGAATATTGAAATATACTGCAATATGCCGGTAAGTCTGAGTATACAGCAAAAGCCTCCGAAAGCCGCGATCATAATACACATCTGTATCATTGCCGATGAGGCGGATTTTACAGACGGTATTATACAGCCAGTGCTGACAGACGTTATATTTCTCTTATTTTTTTTGGCGACCTTCGGAGCGTTTATACTTAGAATAAGAGCTGTGATAATATTTCCCGCAGTTACAGACAGAAATATTAACAATCCGGCATTGGAGTTTGGATACAGTATTCCTGCTGCAGTACCGGAAATAAAAGCCGGTCCGCTGGAAAAGCAAAAGCAGTACATACGCTTTGCCTGTTCGCCGTTTATATCTCCGTTTTTAAAGCTGTCCGCTACAAGCTTGGTTCCGGCAGGATAACCGGCGATCATACTTAAAATAAAGACTGCCAGACCTTCCTCGGGTATACGAAAAAATTTTTCAGAAATAAATCGTAAAGGACGGCCAAGAAATCTGTGAAGTCCGGAATTAGTTATAAATGATGTTATGCACATAAAAATAAACATGGACGGTATTATCAGCGTCATACATCTGTTTATGGAATTTTCCACGCTTTCACCTATATCTTTTGGATATTTAAGGCAAAAATAAACTGCTGTTACTATAAAAGCCGCATAAAAAATATTTTTGATTTTTTTCATTTTTTATCACCTGTAAAATATACGCTTATTTTTTTATGGATATTACAGCATGTTTGATAATATAATTAAATGAGGTGGTATCAATGTCTGAAAAGATTATTCAAAAGGGAAAAAAATTTATCAATATGGATACTCAGATACAAATTACCGGAAATCATGAAGTATTAGTTGAGGGCTGCAAAAAAATTCTTGAATATAACGATGTGTTTATAAAGGTAAAAACATGGGATATGATAATTCAGGTATGGGGCAGCGGTCTGAAGGTCAGTGATTTCAATTCAAACGGTATTTATATTTTCGGAAATATTCAGTCGGTTGAACTGATTAAGAACGGGTGAAAAGCTATGCTGAAAAATATAAGAGGTATAGTAAGCTTTAAGGCTTGCGGAGAAAATATTTATAAATTTATAAACGGTATTCGTGAAAGCAGTATTGTATGTACTTCTCAGTATTGCAAGAATAGCTTTTTTTTCGGTCAGGTTTATAAGAAAGACGTGGATAGGATTTTTGAACTTGCAGAAGAATACGGCATCAATATTGAAATTACTGAAAAAAGAGGACTTCGGTTTAAAGCCGGCGGGTATCGCTTCCGGTTTGGTATTGTTTTAGGAATTATAATTGTGCTGGGATTTGTTTTTTATCTTTCAAATATTGTAGTTTCAATAGAAGTATGCGGAAATTCAGCAGTTACTGAAGAACAGATCGTCTCAGCGCTTACTGACATAGGGATTTATAAGGGAAGGTTTATACCGGATATAAATTTCAGAAGCTGCGAACAGAAGCTGAGACTCAGTATACCTGATATTGCATGGACGGGTATAAGACATACGGGAAGCAGGATAGTTGTAGATATAACTGAAGCGGTAGATCCGCCTGAAATGGTGCGGGACGATATACCCTGTAATATTGTGGCTGCACAGGACGCCCAGATTACAGGTATTGAGGTGCATGCAGGACAGCTTGTTAAAAAAATCGGAGACGGTGTAAAAAAGGGAGATATTATTGTCAGCGGAACGGTAGATACCGGAAACGGGCATTTGATAAAAAAACATGCAATGGGAAAAATTACAGGAATTTACACGGCAGAGGTGACATTCAGACAGGATTTTGAAGAATCCGGACAAATTTATACCGGAAGTCAGGTTACTAAAAAATATTTTGACTTTTTCGGTTACCGAATACCTTTGTTTTTTAAAGATGTTGATTATGATACATATGATTACAGTGAAAGTACAAATAATTTTCAGATTCTTGGAAAAAGTATTCCTTTAGGTATAGTACACAGTTCATATTCTCCTTTTGAGTACGATACTATTACCTATAGTGATGAAGAAGCTGATAAAAAATTACAGCAGAAAACGGCGCTTTATGAAAAAAATTTTTATGACAGTAAAGAAATAAAGGTTATTGAACGAAATATTGAAAAGAAGATAAATTCAGATCATATGGAATATATTGTAACATATTCACTTGAAGGACCTATTGGAATGGATTATGAAATATATGTGGAATAAATTGTAAATTAAATTAATAATTTTATGACTTATTTTTAAAAAAAATGTAAACTTTTGAAAAAAATTATAAATAAGTATTTAAAAATAAATAAGTTTATGGTATAATAGTTTTAAACATGTATTGTAAAAATACGTTTTTGCATAATTTGCAAAATAAGTATTTGCTTTTGATTATTAAATAATTGAAAAATAATCCGGTGCAAATCCGAAAATATAAGAAAAGAGTGTTATGATGGCTGAAAGAATTATAAATGTAAATGATACAGAACAGATTATTAATTTATTCGGAACATATGATGAAAATATAAATATGATTCAGAGACAGTATGACGTTGTCGTACTTAGCCGAGGAACTGATATCAAGATTTCCGGCAGCGATGAAAATGTGACCAAAGCGTCTCAGGCAATAGAAGCTTTAATGAAAATTTCCAAAACCGGTGAAAGAGTTACCGGACAGACAATCCGTTACGTAGCTTCAATGGTATCCGACGGCGCCGCCGAACAGGTAAATGAGCTAATCGGGGACGGAGTATGCGTTACCGCTACGGGAAAAATCGTAAGGCCGAGAACTGTCGGACAGAAAAAATATGTGGACGGTATAAAAAACAATACTATCGTAATGGGTATAGGACCTGCCGGAACAGGTAAGACATACCTTGCCGTAGCTATGGCGGCAAAGGCGTTCAAGGCACATGAGGTAAATAAAATTATTCTTACACGTCCGGCGGTTGAAGCCGGTGAAAAGCTGGGATTCCTTCCGGGAGATCTTCAGGATAAGGTTGATCCTTATCTCAGACCGCTTTACGACGCTTTGTTTGAAATGTTCGGTGCTGATAATTTTTCAAAATATATGGAAAAAGGAATAATTGAAGTAGCGCCTCTTGCGTATATGAGGGGACGTACTCTTGAGGGTTCGTTTATTATACTGGACGAAGCCCAGAATACTACCTCCGAGCAGATAAAAATGTTTTTAACTCGTCTGGGAAACGACAGTAAAATGGTCATTACAGGTGACGTTACACAGATCGATCTGCCGGACAGCAAAAGCTCCGGACTTATCGAAGCTATGAAAGTTCTCAGAAATGTAGACGATATATATATTCATAAATTCAATGAAAAAGACGTAGTAAGACATAAGCTTGTACAGGATATTGTAAAGGCATATGAGAAATATAATAATGAAAGGAGAAAATAACTATGTCAAAATTAAAGGTTTATGTAAAAAATAATCAGAATGCTGTTAAAATACCTGTTGGTATAAGACTTCTCATTCGCCGCTGCTGTCAGGCAGTGCTTGCGTCGGAAGGCTTTAATAAAGACGCTGAAGTAAGCGTTTCATTTGTCTCAAACAAAGAAATAAGAAGTCTTAACAAGGCCTATAGGGCAAAAGACAAAGAGACAGACGTACTGTCCTTTCCTCTTACCGGAGAAGACGGCACTACTGAAATAAATGCTGAAACCGGAGCAGTACTGCTGGGAGACGTAGTTATTTCTCTTGAAATGGCTGTAAAGCAGGCTAATATGTACGGCCATTCTCTGGAAAGAGAGATAGGATTTCTTACCGTACATTCAATGCTTCATCTTTTGGGATATGACCATGAGACAAGTCCTCTGGACGAGAGAATTATGAGAGAAAAGGAAGAGACTGTACTTGGAAATTTAGGTATTTCAAGGGACGCTACTTTTGTGACGGAAGAATTATAATAATAAAGGAAATTTATATGACAAAAACAGTTTTTGTAACTATAATCGGCAGAACAAACGCCGGTAAATCATCGTTGCTTAATGCAATAATAGGAGAAAAAATTGCTTCGGTAAGCAGTAAGTCTCAGACAACCAGAACAAGGATCACCGGAATTAAAACAATCGAAGAAACACAGCTTGTATTTATGGATACTCCGGGGCTTCACAAGCCGAAAAATAAGTTGAGTACACATATGCTCAATGCTGTAAAGGAGTCAGTTGCGGAAATTGACGCTGTGATATTTATGGCAGACTGTACTAAGCCGATGAATGAACAGGAAGAAAATATGCTTGCAGATTTGTCTGCCGGAAAGATGCCGGTAATATTTGTGCTGAATAAAATAGACCTTCTGGAACATAAAAGCGAGCTTGTACCTATGATTGCAAAATTAAGCGGAAAGTACAGCCTTGAAGCTATTGTACCAATAAGCGTTACAGAAAATAACGGTGTGGATATTGTAGAAGAGGAAGTTATGAAGCTTGCATCGGAAAGTCCGCATTTCTTTCCGGATGATATGATAACTGATCAGCCTGAAAAAGTAATCGCCGCTGAAATTGTCAGGGAAAAGCTGCTTAATCTGCTGAACGATGAGGTACCTCACGGTATTGCCGTTACTGTTGAAAGAATGCATGAACGTGAAGATAAGGATATTCTTGACGTGGATGCTGTTATATACTGTGAAAGAGAATCTCATAAGGGAATTGTTATCGGAAAAGGCGGTGCAATGCTGAAAAAAGCGGCTACCCTTTCCAGACAGGAATTGGAAGGCTTTTTTGGGATTAAGGTTAACTTACAGTGCTGGGTTAAGGTGAAAGAGGACTGGAGAAACCGTGAGGGACTTATAAGATCTTTTGGCTTGACGGAAAAGTAGGACAAGTATGCTTGAAGTTGTAGCTGAGATCGTATTAGAAGTATTCGGTGAAATCATTTTAGATTTATTTGGTTTGAATGAAAAAATAAATAAAATGAAATTTAAAAGAAAAGTTAAGAAAAAGCGTAAACTTGAAAAAGGCTGCCCAAAAGGAAAACTGTAAATAAATTGTTACTGGTTTTATCAATAAATAACTTTTCAATTTCCATTGATTACATTATATAAAAATACTCTGTTTGGGAAATAATTTTAGGGAAATAAATTTCTGTATAAAATATTTTCATACGGAAGAACGGAGTTTTTTATGACTGATGAAAAATGGAACATTTTTATGTCAACCGGAAAAGTAGAAGATTATTTGGAATATAAAGCAGCTGACCGTGAAGTAAAGGAGGGGGACATAAATGGAAATGATAACCCTCAAGGGTATAGTTATAAGGGAATATCCGGTAGGTGAAAATGATAAATTCATTCATGTTCTTACAAAGGAACGGGGAGTAATTGAAATTTCTGTCAGGGGCGGAAGAAAGATGATAAGTAAAAATGCAGGCGGAACTCAGCTTTTTGCTTATTCTGTATTCTCAGTACGCTCTGATAAGGGCAGATATTATCTTGACAGCTGTGAGCCAATAAGATTTTTTTATAAAATCAGAGAGGATCTTGACAGACTTGCTTTGGCAGATTATATAGCAGAAGTGGTATCGTATGTTGCTGGTCAAAACGAGCAAAGGGAAGATGTTATGAGACTTGTTTTGAATACTCTGCATTTCCTTTCAAACGGCGAAAGGGAATGCAGTTTTTTAAAGTCGGTCTTTGAAATGAGGTTTATGACTGAAATCGGTATGATGCCGGATATAGTATGCTGTCCCGTTTGTATGACATATACTGCTGATTATATGTGTTTTGATATGCTTAGTACTAAGCTTTATTGTCACGGATGCTTTAAAGGTTCTTATGACGATACACAGATAAGAATCAGTGCATCTGTGGTACATGCTTTGCGGCATATAGTATTTGCAGATTTTAACAGACTGTTCAATTTTAGAATGTCTGATGAAAACATGAAAAAGCTTTCGATATTGACAGAAAAATATCTGCTGATACATTTGGGAAGAGAATTTAAAACTTTAGAATTTTATAAATCGTTGGGAAATTAGAATTATGAATAAATATTATAAAACTTTAGAACTACATAAGGTATTAAAAATGCTTGCCGATTTGGCAGCTAATGAAAAAACTAAACAAATGGCGTTGGAGCTGGAGCCGTGTACGGAATATGATACGGTGTGCCGTGAGATCGATAAAACTGCTCAGGCGTTTGATCTTGCAGTACGCTTTGGAACACCGCCGTTTTATAATGTAAAAGATGTAAATGCTTCACTCAGACGTGCGGCTTCAGGTTCGAGAATTTCACTTAAAGAGCTTCTGGAAATTAAAAGTATTTTGGGACAGATAACTGCTTTATCTGACTGGTATTCACATTGTGAAAATATCCAGACGGATCTTGATTACCTGTTCTCTTCGCTTAGACCTAACAAGTATCTTTATGAAAAGCTTGACCGTTCTATTATATCGGAAGATGAAATTTCAGATGCTGCTAGTCCGGAACTTGCAGCTATCAGAAAAAAAATTAGCCGTGCGGGTTCTAAGCTTCGTGATACACTTGATAAAATGATAAAATCCGACAGTGTTCAGAAAGCATTGCAGGAAAATATAGTTACAATGAGAGACGGCAGGTATGTTCTTCCTGTAAAAGCCGAGCATAGAGGAAAAATACAGGGACTTATTCATTCCTCCTCCGCTACAGGTCAGACTATTTTTATTGAGCCTATGGCAGTTGTGGAGGCTAATAATGATATAAGAATGCTTGAAAGTCAGGAGCAGGAGGAAATCGACAGAATCCTGACAGAGCTTTGCCGTGAGTGCGGGGAATTTTCGGAAGAAATTATCGGAGGATATGAAATCTGTACAGAACTGAATCTATATTTTGCGAAGGCAAATTTGGGAGCAAAAATGAAAGCGTCTGTTCCGGAGGTTACATGTGACGGTAAGCTTCACTTGAACAAGGCAAGACATCCTCTTTTAGACCCAAAAAAGGCAGTGCCTATTGATATAAGTCTTGGTGAGGATTATCAGGCACTGATCATTACCGGTCCTAATACCGGCGGTAAAACAGTTGCTCTTAAAACTGCCGGACTACTATCTGCAATGGTAATGTGCGGATTGCTTATTCCGGTGTCCGACGGAAGCAGTGTGTCTGTTTATGAAAATATTCTTGCAGATATCGGAGATAATCAAAGTATTGAACAGAGTTTGTCTACTTTCTCATCTCATACAAATAAAGTAATTGAAATTATCAATGTTGCTGATGAACGTTCATTGATCCTTCTTGATGAGCTTGGTTCTGGTACTGATCCTGTAGAGGGTGCAGCTCTTGCAATTTCAGTAATTGAGCGTTTGAAATGTCAGGGAGCTAAGATGATGGTGTCTACACATTATCAGGAATTGAAACTTTACGCAATTGAACAGAACGATGTTGAAAATGCAAGTTGTGAATTTGATTTGGATACTTTAAGGCCAACCTACAGGCTTATTACTGGTTCTCCGGGAAAATCAAACGCATTTTCCATTTCAGCTTCACTGGGTATGCCAGAGGACGTAATTGAACAGGCGAAAGGCTTAGTAAGCGAGGAAAACACAAGGTTTGAAAAAGTCGTAGAGCAGCTTGAGCAATCCAGAGTGGAGCTTGAACGTCAAAATGAGGAATTGCGTATTATAAAACAGGAAGCCGAAGAAACTCGTCAGAAGCTTAAAGAAGAACTGGACGCTCTGGAACAAAGCAAAGAGAAACAGCTTGAACAGACCAGATTACAGGCTATGAGTATTATTGAGAGCGTTAAAGCCGAATCTAATAGTCTGCTTGACGAACTTGAAGCTATAAAGAAAGAAAAGGATAAAAAGGACTTTTCAGAAAAATATGCAAATGCAAAAAGCAGAAGCAAGCAGAGATTTAATAAAATGTACGACAGTGCAAATCCTGTTTTGGATAAGCGTGACGACGGCTATAAACTACCCAGAAAGCTTAAAAAGGGTGATACAGTACTTGTCCGTGACATAGACAAGAAAGGTACTGTATGCAGTGAACCGGATGATAGCGGAAATGTTTATGTTCAAATGGGAATCATGAAAACAAAGGTTTCAGTTATGCAGTTAAAGCTTATTGAAGAACAGAAAGTAACCTATAAAAGTAAACCTGTTTCTACCAGAAATATTAAAAGTAAAATGGAACGCCGTGGTACAATGGAACTTGATATAAGAGGGAAGAGTGCAGACGAGGGCGTTTATGAAATGGAAGCATTTATTGATAATGCCGTTCTTTCCGGACTTAATATGGTTACAATAATTCACGGTAAGGGTACTGGTATTCTCAGAACAGCAATTCATCAGAGATTAAAATCCATGAAGTCTGTAAAGAGCTTCAGACTGGGACTTTACGGTGAGGGCGAAAACGGAGTTACTATTGTGGAGTTGAAATGATGAATGAAAAAAAGAAAAGTAAATCATTTATAGTTGTTTTGGGATTTTTAATTTTACTTTTTATATTTGCAGTTGTCCGTACAGTGTGGGGAGTAACCTATTTTTTTAAATATCTGACTTACGATAATCATTCATGGGGAGAGATTATTTATATTTCTGATTATTCGCTTCCTAACAGACCATATCCTGATACTATAAATATTCAAATGTCTTTAGATGAACCTGTAAACGGTAACTACCGATATTCAATAACCTTTTCCAGATGTCATGCCCGTGATGATAACATTGATTTTAAAGGCGAACGAGCGCTGGCTGTTTATAATAGCTTTGAACATAGTGACGGAGATATTATTACAAAATGGGATATAATTATTTCATACGTATCAGCGGCAGTTTTTTTAGTTTATTTGATAGCTGGGATTATAATTTTTACCAGAATTAATAAGAAAGCAGATAGTTAATTTAACTATCTGATAATGATTACTAAAAAATTCTTTAAATATTTTTTAAAACTACTTGACAAAATAGCAAAAATATTATATTATAATAATATGAGTAAATGCAATGACGGGAAATAAAGCCGTGAACGGATTTTCAGAGAGCTGCCGTATGGTGCAAGGCAGTATTCCGAAATGGTCATAACTCCTCCCTGAGCAGTTCGCTGAACGCTTTAGTTATTAGGTTGAAACGGGTTCTCCCGTTATAGAGAAATGCATTGTCAGATGCAGCTGAGTGGGCATAGATTATAGTATGCCAAAAAGAGTGGTACCGTGGAGTATTATGCTTCATCTCTTTGTATAGAAGAGGTGAAGCTTTTTTGTTATAATTGCATTCCTGACAATAGTTACAGAAAGGAAGAAATATACAATGAAAAATTTTGAAAAGTACACAAGACAGTATTTTCCAGTAAAAAATGCACCTATGAAATGGGCTGAAAAGGATTATATTGATCATGCGCCTATATGGTGCAGCGTTGATTTGAGGGACGGTAATCAGGCGCTTATAAATCCTATGACTCTGGAAGAAAAATTGGAATTTTTTAAGTATCTGGTTAAGATTGGTTTTAAAGAAATTGAAGTTGGATTTCCGGCAGCGTCTGAAACTGAATATGAGTTTTGCCGTGCTCTGATCGAGAAAAATCTGATTCCTGATGACGTTACAATTCAGGTTTTGACTCAATCAAGAGAACATATTATCAAGAAAACCTTTGAAGCACTGGATGGCGCTAAAAATGTTATAGTTCATCTTTATAATTCAACATCTGTTGCGCAGAGAGAACAGGTTTTCAGAAAAGAAAAAAATGAGATTATTGATATTGCAGTAATGGGTGCAGAGCTGTGTAAAAAGTACAGAGAAAATGCATCAGGAAACTATAGCTTTGAATATTCTCCGGAAAGCTTTACCGGAACAGAACCGGAATTTGCTGTTGAGATCTGCAATAAAGTTATTGAAATATGGGAACCAACTCCAGACAATAAAGTCATAATCAATCTGCCGGTTACTGTTTCTCATTCAATGCCTCATGTTTATGCAAATCAGGTTGAATACATGTGTGATAATCTTATTGATCGTGAAAATCTGATCATTTCTTTGCATCCCCATAATGACAGAGGCTGTGCCGTAGCTGACAGCGAAATGGGACTGCTTGCAGGTGCTGACAGAATTGAAGGTACTCTGTTTGGAAACGGAGAAAGAACAGGTAATGTTGACATAGTTACTTTGGCTATGAATATGTTTTCACAGGGAGTTGATCCGGAACTGAATTTTGAAAATCTGCCGGAAATTACAGAAATTTATGAAAAAATTACCGGTATGAAAGTGTATGAACGTCAGCCTTACAGCGGACAGCTGGTATTTGCAGCATTCAGCGGTTCTCATCAGGATGCTATTGCTAAGGGCATGAAATGGCGTAAGGAGAAAAACTGTCAGCACTGGACAGTTCCGTATCTGCCTATTGATCCGGAAGATGTTGGCAGAGTTTATGAAGCTGACGTTATCAGAATTAACAGTCAGTCAGGTAAGGGCGGAATTGGATATATTCTGGAAAATCAGTTCGGTATTATTATGCCTCCGAATATGAGAGAAACTGTAGGATATCTGGTAAAAAATGTTTCGGATAATGCTCATAGAGAACTTATGCCATCAGAGGTTTATAATGTGTTTGAGAAAACTTTTATTAATAAGCAATCACCGGTTTCTCTTAAAGAAGCTCATTACGTTCAGAAAGACGGTATTGAAGCAGACGTTACTATTGAATATAACGGTGAAATTATAAATGATAAAGCTCATGGAAACGGCAGACTTAATGCGGTGAGCGTATGTATGAAAAAAATGCTGGGGATTGAGTATGTTCTCCATACATATACAGAGCATGCTATGGAGGAAAAAGCTACTTCAAAAGCTGTTTCGTATGTTGGAATAAAGGACAATAACGGTAAAAATTTCTGGGGTGTGGGAATAGCTACAGATATAATTGATTCTTCACTGAAAGCACTGGTTAGTGCTGTAAATAATATGATTGAAGATTGATTTTCGTCTATTTTTCACAATTAAAGGGTTGACATTGTTAAAAAATCATTGTATAATATGTAATATCAGTAAGGATTTATTTTTAAAAGGAGATATTAAAAATGAATATAAAGAAAAAATTGTTGGCAATTACTCTTGTTTGTGCAATTGCATCCTCTTTTGCAGCATGTTCTGATAAAACAAATCAAAATGGAAGCGGAAGTCAAGGAAAAGTAAAAGCTGATGTTCAGGCAACATTGTCATCTGAAGAAATTCAGTCATTAGAAAAACAGGATCTTACTATTACACCGTTTAATGAGTCTTCTGATAATCAGGAGGATCCTGTAGAGAATAGTAATTCGAATGACTCATCAGAGAACAATGTAAATAATAATTCACAGGCCGGAAATAACTCAAATAACGACGGTAATAACAACAGCAACAGTAATAACAACAACAATAACAATAATAATAATTCATCAGTAAATGATAATTCTACACCATCAATTGATGCGTCCAGCCTTTTGAATACAACTGATGTTGTAATAATGCCGGGTGATGATGATAGTAATAATGATAACGTTAGTGATAATAATAACAGCAATGCTATTAAAGGTAAAAAGTCAGTAATGCAGGCATGGTGGCTTGATCTTTCAAGACAACAGAATTATGTCTTTGACGGTGAATTTATTACAGCTGATTTTAAAATAAAAGAAGGAACACCTAACGGTACATATCCAATTACAATTGAATGGCTGGACTTTTCATGTTGGGAAGGTAAAAGTGTTGCATTTAACGGTACTGACGGGGCAGTAGTAGTAGGTTCTGAAGCTGCGGCTAATTCTTTCAGAAACGACGGTTCTCCTGAAATTATGGCTGAAAATGTCAGTGGTAAACCTGGAGACACAGTAACTGTTAGATTCCAGATGAAAAACAATCCTGGTATTGTAGCGTGTGTATTCAGATTCGGGTTTGACAGTGATGCTCTGGAGTATGTAGGCGGCGGAGAAGGCGCTGATTTTGAAGGAACATTTAATTAATCAAATATTTAAAGCAGCAGTTCAATACTGCTGCTTTTATATTACAAATATAAAGAGCAGTATTAACTGCTCTTTATGTATAATTTTATTCTGATTGATTTGTGTCAGTAATGGCAGTTGATTCAGTTGTAACGCCATTTTGTGCTTTAAGTAAATCACGTATTTCAGTAAGCAATTCTTCTTCCTTTGTAGGCTTGGGCGCAGGTTTTTCAGCTTTTTTATAAAACAGATTGATAATTTTGACAATTGCAAATACGCATATTGCTGTAAGGAGAAAAGTAATTATTGCCTGAATAAAATTACCAATATTGATAAATGGTTCATTTCCCCATGGAATAGTAATACCAAAATCTTTGAAATTTATACCGGCAAGAATCATGCCAATAATAGGCATTAGCATGTCGTCAACCAATGAAGATACAATTGAAGTAAATGCACCTCCGACAATAACACCCACAGCAAGGTCAATTACATTTCCCTTGGAAATAAATTGTTTAAATTCATTTAGAATGGTTGAAATTCCGGATTTATTTTTTTTATCCACAACAAAAACCTCCTGAAAAATAATTAACAAATTTATTATAACATATTTTTTTGTCAATTTCAATAGAAATATTATAAAAAATATCAATTATTAAATATTTTTGCCGAAAGAAATGTGATGGATTGCTGAAAATAAAAGAAAAGGTATTTATTTTTGGGAGAAAATATGGTATAATGAAAAAAACATGATTATTATGAAAGGGCAGTTATATATGGGAACAACAAAACAGGAAGGAAAAAATATTTATATAATTAAGCGGCTCATAGATATTGGATTGGCTGTAATTTTAGCTTCTGCTGCAATATTTGGTATTAGAACTATTACAAAGGATTTTAAAGATATTGATACTAAAAACAAAAATGATGAATCTATTGTAAGTACTTCTGATAAAAATAAACCCTCTGATGCTTCCGGAATTTATGTTTCAGAAATAACTGATAATGAAAAGATTTATTCAGGTTCTTTGATTGTTGTCAATGATGAAACAGAATATAAGGGCAATGAGGATGATCTTGTAAGTATATATGATATAAGAGAAAAGGCTAATGCTGATTATTACACTGTATTGGATAAAGATGTAAAGGTAAGAAAAGAAGCGGCAGAAGCTCTTAATAATATGCTTAAAGCATTTAATGAGGAAACAGGTCATAAGGACATTCAGGTTGACAGCGGTTATCGTTCTGTAAAGTATCAACAGGAAATTTATGATAGTACTGAGGATAAAGACACTGTTGCAAAGCCTGGATTCAGTGATTATCATACCGGATATTCGGTAGATTTAAATGTTGTGGATGAAGAGGGTAATAGTCTTGATTTTGACGGTACTGGGGACTACAAGTGGTTTGCTGAGAATGGTTATAAATACGGTTATGTTGTAAGATTTCCTGAGGATAAAACCCAGCAGACAGGTCTTGATTATCGTCCATGGCATTTTAGGTATGTAGGTATTCCTCATGCTTATTATATGACACAGAATAATCTGTGCCTTGAAGAATATGTTGAAAAGCTAAAGACATATAATTATAATGATTCCCATCTTGAATTGGAAAATTTTGACGGCAAGAAATATGAAGTTTATTATTATCCAAAAGATACTAATGGTTCGGCTGATCCTGAGGTAACAGAACTTGATTTTACTATGCTTGCTGTTCCGTCAGAAAAGGAGTATACAATAACCGGAAATAATACCGATGGATTTATAGTAACCACTTTAATAGATAATTCTGAATCTGTATCAGAAAATTCAGATTCAAAGGAATCAAAAGCTGATTCTGAAAGTTCAGCATCAGAATAATAAGAGAAAAGTCCGTATCTATGGTAAGATACGGACCTTTTTTGTATAATACTTTATTAATTTGATTTTTTAATTAACCTTTTCTAAGTACCAGTAATCGTATGACGAGGATAACACTGATGTGGAATTTTTAAACGTTAAACCTCTTGTTAATGAGATCATTGGAATTAGCACTACTGAACCGTTATCCTGCATTACAACCTTCCATGTTTGTGCAGTATCGTATCCTGTGCGAGGGTATAGTTTAACCAGATTATCCTCTAAATCATAATTATTGTTGACGTCCCAATATAATGTAGAAGTAGAGCCGACAGGAGATATAAAATAATAATTATCTCCATAAGATGTAAAATTCCATGTTGCTCCTGTATTACCAAGGTTAAGCGTATTTCCGGAATATCCTAAATATTTATTGCTGCTGTTTTTTATTTTATACTTTCCTTCAAATAATTCCTTGCCGCCGTTTACTTTTTCAACTATCCATTTTTGATTGTTATTATCGTTAAGCGTTGTTAAAGAAAAGCCGTCATTATATGTTAGACCACGTGTAGTGCTGACTGAAGGAACAATATAGTAAGAACCGTCAGAATTATACCTTAGCTGCCATGTCTGGGCTGTAGGATAGCCTGTCCAGATATGAAGTCCTACCAGTCTGCCTTCCGTATTACTATTATTATTTACATCAAAATATAAAGACAGATTGGAAGATGGTGAAATTTTATAAAAACCATCTTTATAATATCTTAATTTCCATTTCTGATTATCAGAAGCAGCAAATCCTGATAAAGACATAGTATTGTCATTTGCCGTTAAATACTTATTTTCTGATACGTTTTTAATATAATATTCGCCTTCATATGCATTTACCTTTGTCAATACCCAACTATTATAGGAATTAACATTGCTGACACCCATTGATGATCCGTATAATCTTATGTAATATGAACTGTAACCCGGAATGATACACTGGAATTTATATGTACCGTCTGAGTTTAAAATAGGTTTAAAGGTTTGAGCAGTGTTATATCCTGTGCTGTACCATAGATTTAAGCATGTAGGAGAAACATAAAGGTTACCGATATCAAATCTTCTATAATCCGAATTTGATATAATAGCAACATTGCCATGTTTAAAGTCATAAACCAGATTCCATTGGAATTTTATGTCATTTGTATAAGCTGTAGTATAAGAAAGTGAGCCGTTATTATTGATAAAGTACGTATTATTATTATTCAGCTTAAGAGTATATGTTCCTAAAAACATTTTTCCGGGATTGAGTTTCCATAGTTTCGGAAACATACCAACATTTCTTGAATCGCTTATATCATAAACTTCTCCTCTTAAAACAGCTTTATAAAAGTTTGTTAATCTTACTTCTATACCTGTAGTCTGATAAACCGGCCATCTGTAATAATTATTTGAATAATTACTGCTGCTTGCATAAGCTGTAATATTATCTTCAGAATGTGTACTGATATCTTCAGATGAATGTCCGAATATATCTTCATAATCACAATAGTAACAATCGTGATCATCGTTTTCAGATAAAGCTGAATATGATGCGGCTGATGCTTCTGTATAATTTTCCAGATAACCGTGAGTATTTGGGTATGAAATTCCTAAATCCCTGTATGATTCAAGTGTGTGCAGCCATTCGTGAATAGCTACGTTTGTAGTTGTTAAATAAGGATATGATGTATTGATACCTTTGTTTACATTATTTTGGTCATTAGATGTACAAATTGTAACGTAAGTATAACCATATCCTGTTTCTCCGTTAAATTGTCCCTTACTTGTTACACCAAGTGTAAATTCGCTTACTGCTCCGCATACTAAAACAGCGTTATAATACCCATAAGGTGCAAGGTCGGCAAGATAATCTTTGATATCTTCATACATAACGTATGAACCGGTACAGTTAATAGTGTCAGTGATATACTTTTTATCAGTAATAATATTTACATTATATTTTGAAAATGATTCTACAGAATCCTCAAAATTTTTGACGGCTTCATTAAAAATTGTATCTTCAACGGATGTTGTATTATAAGTTTTTGTACTTGTTTTAATACTTTTACATTCAATAAATAAAACCTTGTAATCTGCTGGAATGCTTGAGTTAGTATAACTGCCGGCTGAATATTCGCTTAATGCAGCGGATTTTAAGTTATCAATTTGTGTACATTCAGAAACAATATCATTTCCGCTGTCGGCAATATCTGCATTTACCGTAATAGAACCGGAAATCAGTGAAGAAGCTAATACACTTAGTGTCATAATGCTTAGAGTACGTTTAAATAATTTTTTCATAAATAAAACCCCTTTCGTTTAATTAATCACTTTAACATAAAACCAGTTTCCATAATTAACCGCTTGTGCAGTCAGTAACAATGATGGAATTGCGCTTTTGATTGAAACTAACGGTGTACTGAACATGACCACACCCGCTGCTAAAGCAGCAATAATTTTTTCTTGTTCATATTATGTCCTCCTTAAAATATATAATAAATAAAAAAAACATTAAATGTTAAATATAATTATACAGTATAACGAAAATATTTACAATAGTTTCCAGCTAATTATTGGAAATTATTTCATTTTTCTACTATTTGCAATAAAATTTATTAAGTTTTTTGTGCATATTTAAGTATGTTTTTTTATTTCATTAAAATTTAAAATATGATGCTGCTAATACATATATTTCTTTTTTAATCGACATTGTAATAATAAAGCACAGTCTATCAGTAAAATGAATAAGACTGTGCGTTTATTTTGTTATTTTAAATATTCTTCGGCAATATTCCACGGTATTGTTGACGTAATAGTTCCAAAAGCATAACTGGTTAACTCATCATGAGCAAAAATAACGGTAAATCCATCGGGGGTTAAATACCACTCATTATTTTTTAGTTTTTTTGCTATATCGTCTCTGCTTTTGCCAAAAAACAGGTGTCCATCATCTCTTTGATTAATAGACTCAAGGTCGTTTGAAATGTACTTTTCTGCAAAATTAACAAATTTATTATTGAATATATCGTCAATGGTCAATAGTTCGCCTGTTTCAAGAGAAAATGTATGGGCTGTATAAGCATGAATAGGGTGTGCAGCAGTAGCAGCCATATTTAAATTAAAATTATAAAAACTAATATATTTTTCATCATAGTACTTCAATTCAGAACAGCAATCAATACCATTCCATGTTATGCCATATTCATAATAATTATCAAATAATTTTTCAGTACTAAAAAAGGGTGTGTTACCCTGTAAAACTGAATCTTTAAAATCAATATAGGCATTATTGATTTTTTCGTTGACTTCTTTATTTTCAGTTGAAATCTGCGGATATTTTACAGTCACAGGAGCTAATAAGGCACCGTCGTCAGCATAAATTTCATTTTCGTCTTTGCAAAACTGAACAAAATCACATGTAATTTCTTCTGTACTAGGTCTGTGACCAGCGGCGGGATCAGTTTTCTTTGCAGTTGTTGCTGTTTTTTTTCTGTGACTAATGAAACTGTCTCCTCTGTGGAAACAGTTTCATAAACTTTATTTTCAGAGGAGACAGTTATATTTGTATTTTCCGTACAGCCGCATAAAAACAGTACAGTAAAAAGAAGGCAGAAACATATTTTATTTTTCATTTGTCTCCTTTTTAACAACGTCAATTCCCAGTACGTCAAGACTTTCCTTATCAACAGGAGACGGGCATTCGGACATAAGTTCGCTTGCGTTTTGTACTTTCGGAAATGCGGTAACGTCTCTCAGACTTTCAGCATGAAGCATTACCATTGCAAGTCTGTCCAGACCAATACCGAGACCGCCGTGAGGAGGCGCACCGTACTTATAAGCTTCAACAAGGAAACCAAATTTAGCTTCGATTTCTTCATCTGTAAGACCTAAAGCCTGAAACATTTTCTGCTGAAGTTCATAGTCGGTGATACGTATTGAACCGGAGGAAAGCTCTGTACCGTTGAGTACTAAATCGAATGCCTTTGCATAAACCTTTTCCGGAGCAGATTCAAGGTACTGAATACACTCGTCATTGGGCATTGTGAAAGGGTGGTGCATAGCGACATAGCTGTTGGTTTCTTCATCATATTCAAAGAATGGAAATTCTGTAATCCAAAGGAAATTGAATTTATCTTCCGGAATAATGTCAAGCTTTTTAGCTACATGAAGTCTCAGAGCGCCAAGTACAGGCAGAGTAACCTTGTTTTTATCGGCAATGATAAGAGCAGTATCGCCTTTTTCACAGCCGATTTTTGCAAGAATAGCATTCAGTTCTTCTTCACTGAAAAATTTAGCAAAGGAGCATGACGGTTTTTCGTCAACCCATCTTGCGTAAGCAAGACCTTTGGCGCCGATTCCTCTTACCATTTCAGTGAGCTTGTCAATTTCCTTTCTTGTAAGGACGGACGCTGAATTTTTAGCGACAATGGCTCTGACGCTTCCTCCGTTTTTAACGGCGTCAGCAAACACGCCGAATCCGCAGTCAGAAACTAAATCAGAGAAGTCCTGAATTTCCATGTCAAAGCGTGTATCAGGCTTGTCCGAACCGTAACGTTCCATTGCTTCATTATAGCTTAAGCGTGGCAGGGGAGTACAGATTTCCATATCAAGTACGCTTTTAAATAGGTATGATATAAATCCCTCAGTCATGGAAAGTATGTCTTCAACGTCTACAAATGACATTTCAAGGTCTATTTGGGTAAATTCCGGCTGACGGTCTGCTCTTAAGTCCTCGTCACGGAAACATCTTGCAAGCTGAATGTATCTGTCCATACCTGCAACCATAAGGAGCTGTTTGTATATCTGAGGGGACTGAGGAAGCGCATAGAATTTACCGTTATGAACTCTTGAAGGTATCAGATAATCCCTTGCGCCTTCCGGAGTTGATTTCATCATCATAGGAGTTTCAATTTCGGTAAAGTCATTTGCATAGAAGTATTCTCTTGCTGCCTTGGCAATTTTATGACGCATTATCAGATTCTGCTGCAATGGCTGTCTTCTAAGGTCAAGGTAGCGGTATTTCAGTCTTAATTCTTCATTTACTTTTGTTTCATTTGTGATTTCAAACGGAGGAGTCTGAGCCTTTGCCAGTATACGCAGGTCTGAAACGATAATTTCTATTTCTCCCGTTTTAATTTCTTTATTAACACTTGCACGCTTTGCAGTAACGCCTTTTGCCATAAGAACAAATTCGCTTCTGCATGAAGCGGCTTTTTCAAATATAGTTTTGTCCGTAGTATCGTTAAAAGCAAGCTGTACGATTCCGGTTTTGTCTCTTAAGTCAATAAAAATAAGATTTCCCAGATCGCGAATCTTCTGAACAAATCCGCCTACTGTAACGTCTATTCCCTCCTGTATTACTTCTCCGCAGTAGTGAGTACGCTTTAAGCCATTCATATTATCAGCCATAATGATCTCCATTCTGCTGTACACAACGCAACATAATACGCTTTGATACAGCAAACTAATTTTTATTTATCTGATTCTTTACCGGAATTTTCAGTTATAAGTATTTTTATTCTATTAATAAATATGTAGACTATGAGAGCCATAGAAATTGTAAGAGGAACTGCAAATATTATTTTAGTAACAGCAGGGAAGTAACTTGATTTAAGTATTAAAACAGTATATATAGCTATTGCAGTAAATAGTAAAGCTGATAATCCGGCAAGCAGAATATTTTTTAGTAATTTATTCATTATATATTTTCAAGTACCTCTCCGAACATTTCTCCGATTGCGATATCGGAAAAATGTTCACCAAAAGAAGAGTCAAGCATAATTTCGGTTTCTTCACCGGTTTTCATATTTTTAAGCTTTGCTTTATTTTCATTGAGTTCATTTTCTCCAAGAACCATTGTAAATGCTGCGCCCAGCTTATCAGAATATTTCATTTGCGCTTTGAGGCCTCTTCCTACGGTATCGTATTCAACCCACAGACCTGAGCTTCTCAGCTCTGCTGCAAGCTTCATAGAATAAGGTACTGCGGATTCGTCCATAGGTGCAATGTAAAGACTGCATCCCATGTCCTCAGCAAAAGATATTCCCTGATTTTCCATAGTAAGGATCAGACGTTCCAGTCCCATAGCAAAACCTAAAGCGGGAGTTTTTTGCCCTCCCATCTGTTCAATAAGACCGTCATAGCGTCCGCCGCCGCAGATAGTTCCCTGTGCGCCGATGTCTGTTGTGACAAATTCAAATACGGTTTTTGTGTAGTAATCAAGACCTCTTACTATTTTCGGGTCAACCGTATATTTAATATCCAGATTATCAAGATAAAATTTTAATTTTTCAAAGTGATCGGAGCATTCTTCACAAAGATAATCAAGAATCAAAGGAGCGTCTTTGGCAATTTCGGAGCACACAGGACTCTTACAGTCCAGAATTCGCATAGGATTTTTTTCCAGTCTTGAAAGACATGTATCACAAAGCTTGTCTTTTTTATTTTCAAAATAAGCTTTAAGAGCTTTATGATATTCCGCTCTGCATTTAGGACAGCCGATAGAATTGATTCTTAGTTCAACATTTTTTATTTCAAGCATATTGATAATATCGTTTGCCATTGAAATAATGTCGGCGTCAGCGGACGGCAAAGAGCTTCCAGCCATTTCAACGCCGAACTGATGAAATTCTCTCAGACGTCCCGCTTGAGGACGTTCATGACGAAAACAGGAAAGTATGTAAAAAACCTTTTGTGGCATAGCCTCGTTTAAAAGACCGTTTTGCATCATAGCTCTGATTGTTCCGGCAGTGCCTTCCGGACGGAGAGTAAATTTTGTTTCCTTTGCAATAACTGTGTACATTTCTTTTTGAACTACATCAGTCGTTTCACCTACGGAACGCTGAAATAATTCAGTATTTTCAAAGGTAGGAATACGGATTTCCTTAAAGCCATACATAGAAGCAACGTCTTTTGCGATATTTTCTACAGTATGCCATTTATTTATATTTTTGGGGATCACATCTTCAGTACCGTTTGGTCTTTTTATATTTAACGCCATAAAAATCTCCAATCTGCCGCAAAAGTATTTTTAAAGAAATTACGTGCGGCTGACGTATATTTCAGGTTCATACTATTATTTGACATGACAGCATTATTTAAATCGTCCCCGAAGGAACGATTTAATTGTTTTTATATATTGGGACTGCCGATTTCACGCCAGTCTAGATCTCCTCGTTCAAGAGAAAGTATAAGAGCTTCGGCGGTTGCAATGTTAGTTGCTACCGGCACATTGTGAACATCGCACAATCTCAGAAGATTAATATCATTAGGTTCATTAGCCTTAGGATTGATCGGATCTCTGAAGAAAAGCAGCACGTCAATCTCGTTACATGAAATCCTTGCGCCGATTTGCTGACCTCCGCCTTGAGTTCCGCCGAGATAACGGACTATTTCCAGTCCGGTGGCTTCGCTTACTAGTTTACCGGTAGTTCCTGTTGCACATAAATTGTATTTTGACAGTATACCGCAGTAAGCGGTGCAAAATTGAACCATAAGTTCTTTTTTTGAATCGTGGGCTATTAAAGCTATTGTCATTTCAGGGTCCTTTCTATTACACATTAAGTAATACACAATAAAAATTTTGCGCAATTAAATTTACAGTACAGTTTACCGTAATATCATTAGTAAATAATTTCTGGAATCAGCAGATAAAAATGAAATAATTCAGCGTATACTGTGTTATAAAACTTGACATTTATATAAACTGTCTGATTTTTTGTTTACTAATTCATAATATATTATACCATAAAACGAGCAATTGTCAAAGAAAAATTTGTACCATTTATTAAAATCGTTTAAGTTGAATGATTTAAGATGTTAGCATTTGTGTATTTTGACGAAATATAAAAAAGCAGGAAATTTTTCCTGCTTTTAATTATTCTTCAATTTGTGTGGTTATTACAGTAGTCGTTGTTTCGGATGCAGTAACTGTATTTCCGTTTTCATCTGTAACGGAAGTAGAAGCAGTAGTTTTAGGAGTTAAGAAATTGATATTATCAGAACCGTTTGCGCTGCCGTTTTCAGGGAAGTTTTTATAGTATGCCTGAATAATGCTTCTTATCATATATTTGGAGTATTCGCCTCCTTCAACGATTCCTGCAAATGCGATTTGAGGATTATCTGCCGGTGCAAATCCAATGAAAGCGGTATCTGTCAGTTCCTCACCGTTTCGCCAGTTCTGAGGAGTACCTGTTTTTATTGCAACATCAAAGCCTAAGTTTGACAGAGAATATTCAGCCGGAAAGTTATTGCCCGAAGCCAGAATCATACCTTGAGTAATAAAATCATAGACGTAATCATAGTTAAGATTTATTTGTTCTGCAATTTCAGGTTCATGATCCTTGACCTTTTCAGTCATCGAGTAGTCATAAATACTGTCTACAAGATGAGGCGTATATCTGACGCCTTTATTTGCAATTGTTGATGCCTGAACTGCCATCTGGAGCGGCGTTACCTGCATTTCTGACTGTCCGATACCTGCCTGCAAAACTTGACCGACGGTCCAGTCGAGACCGATTTCATCAAATCTTTCAGGGGTAGCAAACGCTCCTGCGTAGTCGCCGGTTTCCAAACCTGTGTGCTGACCGAAGCCGTACATTGAAGCGTATTCAGAAAGCTTGTCAATGCCAAGTCGGCGGCTTAGCTCATAAAAATAAATATTACATGAAACTCTGAGAGCTTCAGAGACTGCAATATCGTTATGATATCCTGTACATCCGTATGTTTGATCGTAGAAAGTCATTCTTTGAGCACAGTTAAATGTGCTGTATCCGGTAACGATTCCTTCGTTAAGTCCGGCGGTAGCGGTTATAGTTTTGAATGTAGAACCTGGTCTGTAAAGACCGCAGGTTGCTCTGTTGAAAAGAGGATTATCTTCATCATCAGAAAGTTCATCGTATTTTGATTTATAATCATTGAGATCAAATGTAGGTGCAGTTGCCATGGCAAGCACTGCATTGTCTTTTACGTCAAGAACTACTATGGAGCCGCATTTTACGTCTTTATATTCGTTGCTTGAACTTCTCAGGTAAGCTGTAAAATTTTCGAGGATTTCCTGTACATCCCGTTGATAATCACTGTTTATCGTAAGCTTTACGGTATTGCCGCCTTTGGGTTCTTCGGTTATATTGGAAGAAACAACCGAACCGTTTGTTACAGTAATTGTTTTTGTGCCGTCTTTTCCCTTTAATGTATCTTCCATTGCCTTTTCGATACCGTCTTTACCGACTGAATCGTTCATGGCATATCCTTTTTCTTTAAGTTCATCGTATTCTTCAGCAAAAATAGGACCGACAGTACCAATTTCGTGAGGAATTACGTCTCCCTGTGAAATTATACGAACAGCGTCTTCAACAACGTCGATTCCTTTGAGCTTTACGCCGAGTTCTTTGAGTTGTGTTACTACGTCTACAGGAATGTCTTCACAGAGAATAAATGTATTGCCAAGTGAAAAGTCTCTCAGTAGCATTTCGTAGCGTATGCCAGCTATTATACGCTGCTCTTGTTCAGTATAATCTTTATCTGATATTTCGTAGTCGTCAAGAAGCTTATCAATGCAGTTTTCAGCCGTAGCGTAAACATTTACGCCTACAAGACTTTTAAGTTTTTCAATATCGCTGTCCCGATCCTTTTTAAATTCGTAAGGTTTACTGTCCGAAATTGGAATAGTTTCATTCCATTCCAGTTTATTTTCTTTGAGTATTTCAACGGTCTGAATTATAATTTCATTTGCTTCTTTATTATCGGACGGAAACAGAGAAGCATCAATTATAACGTTGAATCCGACTTTATTTTCAATTATGGGATTGCCTTTGCTGTCAACAATTTGTCCTCTTGTGGCCTTTATTGTCTGAGTATACAGGGATGTGTATTCAGATTCCTGAAGATAGGCGTCTCCGTTGACGATCTGAATTGTCATAAGCTTTATGCAGCCGAGAGCTACAGCAATTACTACCAGAATTGCCAGAAAGGCAGTTCTGAGTCTATCAAGTATTTCTTTCATTGTTATCCTTTCCTTTACAATATTCCGTTATACTTTCATAGCTTCTTCGATTGTCTTTGCTTTTTTCGGATAAAATCTTCTGACAATTGGTTTTACAATAAGATAAACTATCGGAGAAATAATGATTGTGTATAAAATACACGGAATTGAGATTTTTGAAAAAACATACCCCGAACCTTCATAATCCCACATTGCATAGTAAAAGAAATAGTCAAGCAGCTGATAGACTGTTGTATAAACAGCTGTCAGTGTTATGACGTTAATTACATTCTGGAACAGCAGATGTCTGAACAGAATTGTTGTGGTGACACAAAAAATGATAAACGTTACACTGCTGTAACCAAAAAAACGTCCGCTTGCTTCATCAAAAAGCAATCCGCAGATTCCTCCCAGAAAGGCGGCGGGATATTCCCCTTCATTCATACAGATACATACGCACAGAGGAATGAAATATATAGGTTTGACACCTTTTCCTATATTTATCAATATTGCCGATACAAATATAAGAAATATGTATAAAGCCCAGCGGATAATGGCATAATATCTTATTTTCTGTATTCTTGTCATTGGTTTGATAGACATTACTCTTCACCGCTTTCAGTTGTTTCTTCTGTATTTTTAGTAGCGTTTGTATTATCAGTACTGTCCGGTTCGGTAGTATCGGTAGTAGTTTCTGTAGTTTCTTCTCCGATATTTCCTGTTGGAATCTGTTTTTCAGCTTCTGTTTTATCGAAATCTGTAATAACCATTACATTATTTATTTTATTAGGATTTACAGCAGGCTCGATTATTGCATAAGCAGTAAGTCCGCTTTCTTCAATGCCGGTTTCAGTGACGTTTCCGATCACGTATCCCTGAGGGAACTGTCCGCTGTTGCCGGATGTAATAATAAGATCGCCTTTTTTTATTTTGTTATTTTTATCAAGATAAATCATTTTGCACTTGCCGCTGGAGGCGTAAGTAAGGCTGCCTTCTATAATACCTGTATCACGGCTTTCAACACAAAGTCCTCCAATGGAAAGATCAGGGTGGAGCAGTGTTCTGACCGTTGCGTATGAGTTGGCGACTTCTACGATTACCCCTACTAGTCCTTCAGAGGTAACGACCGGATCATAAAGCTTGATTCCGTCGTTTGAGCCTCGGTCAATGACAAAAGTTCCGTATGGATCATTTGTCATTCTGGAAATTACCGTACATGGCGGCGATAGAACAAAATCTTCATTTTCTTCTTTAATGCCAATAAATTTTCTTAAATCCTCATTTTCAGATTTTATATCTTCATAGTCAATAAGACGGTTGTTTAAATCGGCAATTTGTTCCCGAAGCTTACGGTTTTCTTCAACGTATTCTTCTGAATTTACAAACAGGTCAATAACCAGTGAAACCTTATCGGAAATGACATTGGAGAAACGTTTCACAGGATTAAGGACCGTACCGATCAGCTGAGAGCCTTCAGGGGTTTTGCCGTTCTTTGTTACCGAATACAGCCCAATTCCCAGGAAAAAAGCTGTTATACAGACTATTACCTTAAATTTGAAGCTTTTAAAAAACTGGTTCACTTTATGTTTTCTCCTTTCTGATCTTTCAGGGCGTATATGAAATCTGGTAAGATTATGAAGTTTTCAGATATGCTCTGCTTAAAGGCAGGTTATCCTGCCTTAATAGTAGTGAACGTCGTCAGTTAATGCGTCCTCAAATTTGTCAAGATCCTCAAGTATTTTACCTGTTCCTTCTGCTACGCAGTCGAGAGGATATTCTGCAATATATACGGGCATTCCCGTTTCACGGCTTATTAGCTTATCCAGTCCTCTGAGCAGCGCTCCGCCTCCGGCAAGAGTAATTCCCTGATCGATAATATCTGAGGACAGTTCCGGCGGAGTTTTTTCCAGAGTAGTTTTTATGGCTTCAATAACTCTTGCAAGAGGTTCTGTAAGAGCGTCTCTTATTTCGGTAGAAGTAACAGTTATATTTTCCGGGAGACCGTTTAATAAGTTTCTTCCTTTTATTTCCATTGTTCTTTCGTTTTCGCTTGGATATGCGGAACCTATTTCAATTTTTATATTTTCAGCAGTTCTTTCACCGATCAGTAAATTATATTTCTTTTTGATAAAATTTATTATAGAACGGTCAAATTCATCTCCTGCAACTCTTACTGAACGTGAGGTAACAATTCCACGGAGTGAAATAACGGCTACCTCGCTTGTTCCGCCGCCTATATCGACAATCATACTTCCGGTTGGTTCCGCAACTGGTAGACCTGCCCCTATAGCGGCCGCCATAGGTTCTTCAACAATGAATACTCTTTTAGCTCCGGCATTTTCCGCAGCTTCTTTAACAGCACGTTTTTCTACGGCTGTAACTCCCGACGGAATGCATATTATAACTCTTGCTTTTGTAAAAAATGTACCTCTCAGAGCCTTTCTAATAAATTCCTGGAGCAGGGTAGTGGTTATGTCAAAATCAGCAATAACTCCGTCCTTAAGGGGTCTGACGGCAATAATAGAACCCGGAGTTCTTCCGATTACTTCTTTTGCCTTTTTGCCTACATATTTAGCCTTATCAGTTCGGGTATCCACTGCAACAACAGAAGGCTCGCGTATGATAATGCCTTTGCCTCTCATAAAAACAAGAGTGTTAGCGGTACCCAGATCTATTCCAATGTCCTTTGTAAACATTTTTTGCATTTCTCCTTTATGTTCTTTTTATATAATTATCCGATTTTTACTGCGGTATTAAGCTATAAACTTATTATACCACCAAACAGTACCTTTAACAACAATACCGGCTAGAAAAATTGTGAATTATGTTTATATATTTTTTATATATTTTGCTGACGGTAAAAAAATTTACTTATCAGCCTATCATTTTTGAAAATTTCGGATAAAGAGCAATAGCCAGAATCATGAAAAGAATCTGTGATACACTCATTGAAAAATCAAATCCAAAGGTCAGCTTTATGATAACAAGATTAATTTCACTGGGAGAAATGCTTATGCTTTTGGAATATGCCAGCCAATGCAGTGCGTCTACATGCTCGGCTCCCGAACCGGCAATAGCCCCGACTATTGCTCCTGCGATCAGCAAGGCTATTAAAAGAATTTTATTTTTCATTTTATGTATCCTTTCCGTCTGTTAATTATTGTCCTGTAGAGCCGAAACCGCCTGAGCTTCTTTGTGTTTCGTCCAAACTATCGGCAGTTTCGATTCTCGGAATAATGACCGGAGTCATTATCATTTGTGCTATTCTCATTCCGTTTGTAACCGTAAAGCTTTCATGACTGTTATTTATTAAGGGTATTTTTATTTCGCCTCTGTAATCGCTGTCAACTACGCCTACGCAGTTGACAAGTGAAATGCCGTGTTTTGATGCAAGTCCCGATCGGGGGTAAATCAGAAGAGCGCATTGATCGGTATCGGGAGCGGCGGCAAGCCCTGTTGGGATAAGCTTAATTTCTCCCGGTGCGATTATAACGTCATTATCCAGACATGCCGACAGATCCATACCGGCGCTGCCGGCGGTTGCCTGTGCAGGAACAACGGCATTTTCATTGAGTTTCTTTATTTTAAGAATATGATTCATAAAAATCTCCTTTATTAAATAACTCCTCTGTAATAGAGTCCTCTTGTGATATTGTCTTTGGATGAATAGCCGAAACGGTATTCATCAATTATTTTTTTTATTTCATCAGGACCTTCATCTGTAAAATAAAGGGTAATGAAACTGATGTTTTTTAAATCCTCCAATCTGTCAGCCAGGTAAAGCGGCTGTGCATTTAAAATTTCCGTATAATTTCCGTGACAAACGATTTTATTAGCACGTCCTGTACGGTCAAATATAATTTTTTTACACTTTTCACATCCGACTTCATTTTTTATGGGACAATTTTTGGTAAGCATAACCGGAAGATATCCATAAGCAATAATTCCAGTAGAAATAGCTTTTCTTAACGAAGATATCTGCTTAAGTTTCATTTCAAATGATAAAACAGTATCTTCAAAATTCATTTTTTTCAAAAAGTTCAGACTGTATGAATTGGCTGTATTGAGACCGAAATCCCCATGCAGCTTAAAGCCGAGTTCCTTTCCGATTTTTATGTAAGCGGGATTGCTGCACATTAAATGTTCTGCGCCTAAACTTTTGCATTTTTTCAGTACACCGAATATTTCCGCTTCATTATATATAAATCTTGGAGGTTCAATAATAATTTTTGAAATATTTTCATATCTGTTATTCAGGAAAACATTTGTTGGAATAATTATACGGTCGGCTTCAGAAACTGCATCAAGCTGATTTTGGTTTGAAATTCGCACACGGATTTCTTTCAGACTTTCAATTTTATTTTCCGGATCAATATCAAGAGGAACGCAGATATATTCAGGTGTGTTTCTTTTTATAGATTTAAGGTTAAGCGCTTCAACGGCATTTCTTCTCAAAGCATTGATAGTTTTTGCGCTGAGAGAAAGACCATCGTCTATATCGGCACTAAGATTGCCGAACTTATAAATTGTTCCGCCGAGCTTTGAAAGCTGACGTTCCAGATATGTAAAGTCAATAGGTTTGTTTATGGCAGTTTCAGGAATTTCTCCTGTTACAGTTACTGAATCACAGTCATCGGAAACGGTAAGTTTTACCGGATTGTCTTTTTTTATTTCAGCATAAAAATCAAGCTTTCCGGATTTCTTTTCGTGACTGTACTTTTTTCTTATATCCGGCAAAATATCTTTGGCAGCAATTACATCTTCTTTTTCACGGCTTCCGAACATATTTGAAAATTTACCGGTGAAATATCCGTCTGTGAATCCGCTTCTGGAGAATATGGATCTGAGAAGCGCCATATCCGGAGTTTGACCGTTCAAGGACTGTCTGCATGCGCATATTGCTGCTGCAACATATTCAGGACGTTTCATCCTTCCTTCGATTTTTAGCGAAAAAACTCCAATATCTGACAATTTTTGAAGATGATTGACCAATGACAGATCCTTCAGAGATAAACCATTGAATTGCGGATTTTTGTATACTGAATATGGAAGACGGCAAGGCTGAGCACAGAATCCCCGATTAGCGCTTCTCTGACCTATTAATGAGGACAAATAGCATTGCCCTGACATGCACATACACAATGCTCCATGAACGAATACTTCTGTTTCAATTTCCGTTGAACATATTTCTTGAATTTGTTTTTCAGTTAGCTCCCGTGAAATGACAACACGTTTGAATCCCAACTCTTTAAGAAGCTGAGCACCTTTGACTGAATGTATAGTCATTTGCGTAGAACCGTGGATATTTGCGTCAGGCACAATATTTCTGATAATTTCCGCCGCACCAAAATCCTGTACAATAAAAGCGTCAATTCCTGCATTTGCGGCATTTTTTATAAATTCGGCAAATTCATTTACCTGATTATCAAAAATAATCGTATTAACGGTAAGATAAATTTTTATGTTGTGCAGATGACATAAATCTGTTGCTTGTTTAAGCTCCGCATTGTCAAAATTTGCGGCATTTTGTCTGGCTGAGAATTGTTTGCCGCCGATGTAAACAGCGTCGGCGCCGCAGTTTACGGCGGCTTTCAGTGATTCAAGACTTCCGGCAGGAGCGAGTATTTCAGTACCTGACATTATATACTGTCTTTAAGCTTTTTAAGCTGCTGATTGCTTTCAAGCTGTTCAATTTTGGCTTTTAATACTTCAATTTCTTTTAAAGCAGCGTCCCGTTCAATGCGTGCTTTTCCTGCCTCGTCTACATATTCCTTTGCCTGCATTCTTATATTGTCAACATTTCCCTGAGCCTTGCTTAAGTCGTCAAGGGTTGAAAGAGCTACCATAACTGCGGCGGAATATGGTGAAATGGAACTGTTTCCCGAACACATATCGTTAAGTCTTTTTTCAAGCATTTTTGCCAGACCGTAAACGTAGCTGGGCGGTTCTTCAGTTTGAAGCATGTATTCTTTGCCGCATATCATAACTTTTAATCTGTTAAGCATTTAAATTTATCCTTTCAGGCGGAAAAATTCCGCAGTAAATTTTCTTCATCTTTTATTATAATATATTTTATCGAAATTGAAAATACCTAAATAAAATTTTTTTGAAATTTTCAGAAATATCTTATTAGTGCGGTAACTTTTCCGAGGATTTTTACATTATCTGAAATAATAGGATTCATATTGTCATTTTCCGGCTGAAGTCTGTAGTGGTTTTCTTCCTTAAAAAATGTTTTTACGGTTGCACTTTCATCATCTACGAGCGCAACTACCACTTCGCCGTTTTCAGCATAGTCTGTTTGCTCGACTATAACGATATCTTCATTGAAAATACCAATATTTATCATACTGTCTCCCTTTATTTTTAGTGCGAACAAGGAGTTACTGTAATTTTTATCAGTATTAAAATTAATATACTCGGTAATATTTTCAATTGCAAGTATAGGCTGACCTGCAGCGACGTCTCCCACAAGAGGAACCGATACATTATTCCCGCCTTTTAGCTTAATTGCACGGTTGTGGTTGTCCATTTTTTCCAGATAACCTTCTGAAACCAGTAGGTTTATATATTTATGAACGGTTGAAGTGGATTTTATATCCAAAGCGTTGCAGATTTCCCGGACGGTAGGGGGAAATCCGCTGTTAATTGAATCTTTTATAAATTCGTAAATAGCTTTAGCTTTTTCGTTAAGCATATTATTCCTGACCTTTCAATTTTTTATATATCATTTTTGCAACCTTGTATACGTCTCCGCAGCCCAGCGTAATAACCAGATCGCCGTCATTGGCGTTTTCACATATATAGTCGCAAACCTGACCGAAGTTTTCATATTTTCTTTCATCAGTGTATTCAGCGTTTTCGTCTTGAGGGAAATAAATACAGCCGTCTATTTTTTCAGCAAGATTTCTGGTATAGATATTATAAGTATTCTTTTCTCTGGAACCCATAATATCTGTCAGTACTGCATTATCGGGAATAGAAAGAGCCTTGGCAAAATCGTCAAGCAGTATTGCGGTTCTTGAAAAGGTAAATGGCTGAAACACTGCCCATACTTTGTTATAACCCATGTCCATTGCAGCTTTAAGTGTTACGGAAAGCTCGGTGGGATGATGAGCATAATCGTCAACAATTGTAATTCCTTTTTCTTTGCCGATAAGCTCAAAACGTCTGCCCGCACCTCTGAAGTCGGAGAGTCCTTTTTGTATACTTTCAAATGATACGTTAGCGTAAAAAGAGGCTGCTGCGGCAGCAAGAGAATTTAATATGTTGTGTACTCCGGCAACGTGAAGATTGATTTTTCCCAGAGCTTTACCCTTATACATGAGTGTATATTCAGTTTCCATACCGGAAATTTTTTTTATATCGGCTGCATAATAGTCATTTTTTGAATCCAGACCAAATGTTATAAATTCCTTTCCGGTAATGCCGTCAACAGCTTTAAGCGTATTGGCGTCATCACCGTTGATTATCAGCGCTTTTGTTGCCATTTCACTGAATTTTCGGAAAGACTTTATAATATTTTCAAGGTTTTTAAAGTAGTCAAGATGATCCTCATCAATATTCAGAATTACTGCAACGTCAGGATAAAGTTTTAAAAACGTATCAACAAATTCACATGCTTCGCATACCATTATATCGCTTTTTCCCGCACGTCCGCTTCCTCCGATACATGGAAGCTTTCCGCCGATAAATGCGGACAGATCCACTCCGGCTGTAAAAAGAATTTGAGTGATCATAGAGGTTGTGGTAGTTTTTCCGTGAGTACCGGAAACGCATATGGCATTGTCGTACCATCCGGTCACTATACCTAAAAGCTCGCTTCTTTCCAGTACAGGAGCATTTGATGCTTTAGCTGCAATTAGTTCCGGATTATCTGCCATTATAGCGGCAGTGTGAACTATTAGGTCGGCGCCTTCAATGTTTTCAGCACGTTGTCCCATAAAAACGGGAATCCCCATTTTTCTGACAGCTTCAAGAGTTTCTGTTTCATTGTTGTCAGAACCTGTAAGGTAATATCCCTGAGAATGAAGGATCTGCGCCAGCGGATACATTCCGGAACCTCCGATTCCGATGAAATGTATATGCTTTTTGTCCTTTAAAATATCTTTGTTCATATTATCAAATCCTATCTTTAGCAATTTTATTTCTATATTATATGCATATTTTTTCCGTCTGCGTTCAATAATATCCATATACTAAACCAATAAAAAGTTTTGAATTTAGTGTAAACATTTCAAGGAGGCATAATTTTATGGATATTTCGGATATTAAAATCAGGAAAACAATTACTGAGGGAAGGCTCAGGGCAATTGTTTCAATAACTATCGAGGATACTCTGGCAGTACACGACATTAAAATCGTTCAGGGTGATGAAAGACTTTTTGTGGCAATGCCAAGCCGGAAAGATGAAAGCGGAGTATTCCGAGATATTGTACATCCTATTTCACCGAGTGCGAGACAGTTGATTGAAGATCAGATTTTAGATGCCTATAAACGTCATTTAGCAATATCCGAAGCAGAAGCTCAGGCGGTTTAAATGCTTTTACCTGTCGTATTTACGGCAGGTTATTTTTTTGAAAGATACCATGCCTTTAGAACGCCGATTTGAGTTTTGGAATCGGTAATTTTCCCGTTCATTACCATTTCTACAGCTTTTTCCATAGGGATTTTTTCAACATCGAGAAATTCGTCCTCGTCCAGACGCTGTCTGGAAAATTCAAGTCCCTTAGCTATATAAAGGTGAATAACCTCACTTACATAGGCGGGAGTAGGAAGTATCTCCCCCAGATATTCATATGATTTGCAGGTACAGCCTGTTTCTTCCAAAAGTTCTCTTTTTCCGCAGTCATAATGTTTTTCGCCGGGTTCGATTTTGCCGGCAGGTATTTCAAGAATAGCCTTGTGGTGCGGATATCGGTACTGTCTTACCATGAGGATCTCGTTATTATCTGTTATAGGAATAACGGTAACTCCTCCGGAATGGTGAACGACGTCTCTGAGTACTTCTTTTCCGTTTTCAAGCAGGGCTGTATCTTTGGTTACTTCAAAAATTCTTCCCTTATATATACTTTCACTATTTACTGTCTTTTCTTCAAGGTGCATTTTTATTCCTCCATTTTGCAGTTTGTTGATTTTTTATTTAAATACTGTTCTTCCATACTGCATGAATAATCCTTACTGTAATCATAACAGTGTGAAAATCCTGATTCATTATTCTTTTTCTTTCTGAATACGACTATATATGCGCCAAGACATATCAGTCCGATTATTGAAATTACAATGCCGATTTTCAGTCCTGGGGTTTCATACCTGAATTCAATGGTATTTTCTCCGGCGTCTGCCTTTACCGCCATGAATCCATAGCTTACTTTTTCAATGTCGGCAGGCTTTCCGTTTACATAAGCAGTCCAGCCTTTGTCATAAGGTACGCTGAAAAATACCAGCTTCGATTTTTCAAGATTGATTTCAGCGTCAAAGCCGTCTGAATCATATGTGAATTCCGAACATACTTCTTTTCTGCGTTCTATGCAATCTTGAATGTAGGTTGAATCGTTAAGACCGAGTGTTTTTTCGGAAGGCAGTTTAGAAATAATGTCCGAATATTTTTCTGCCTGTTCGTCACTGAGTATTAAAGCACGCAGCAGCAGACGCTCTCTTGTTTGTTCTGAGTGATTGGCAGCAGATTCTTCCGTTATATAATTATCAAAAGTAAATCCCATAGGAAGGTAGTATTTATTTTCATATACGTAAAATCCGTTTTGGGTGTTTTTATATTCAAATCCGGGAAGATCGCAGATATAGGTATATGTTTCTTCTTTGTCTGAGTATACTTTATCAAAGAAATATTTAACAGAGAAAAGTCCTCTTATAGTATATTTTTCAAGAGGGGCTCTTGAAGCCACGTCTCTTGTTACACCGATTTGCGGGTAAAATTCCATTATGCTTCCCGGAACAATACTCTGGAATGCTCTCATTGAAGAATATCCCCAGAACATAGGATAGTTATCGTAATTTTCAGAAATATCGATTCTGAAGTACTGATTTTCTTCTTCATCAAGAGTGATATTTTCTTTTCCGTTAATACCATTGTTGATATAAGTTGACGGATACGATCCAAGAGTAACTCCGAAATATACTACCGACGATGTGCATACTATGCAGCAGACAACCGTTGAAACAAGAGCAGAGATTATATAGGTTCTGCCTTTCTTTTTAAGACGGTCAATAAAGTAAAGCAAGGCAAGTCCTGCAATGGAAATGAAAAGAATTAATGCAAAGTAAGCAGGATAATTTGCAAATTCAAACCATGATACCTCGTCGTCTGTCTTTTTGGGAAGAATGGAAATGACAGCGAGTCCTGCCATTACAATGCCGCAGACTTTTATTCCGCTTCTTAGATCTATTGATTTGTCGTCAAGAGCCTGAGCGGTCATCATTGCCATAATAAGAATAGGCATGTAGAACCATCTTGCATAGTAAGAACTGTTAAATGTATAGAAAGCGCTGTTTAAAATCGGAATAAATGCGCATATCATGCATATTATTACAAGTCTGACAGACCAGTGTTTTTTCTTTGATTTTGAAAAGGCTATTACGCCTGCCATAGAAAACATAGGCAGATAACCGCCGATCGACGCCCATTTTGCTCCGTCAGAGCTGAACAGATTAGGTCGTGCCGGAACGTCGGGAATCATAAAGAAGCTCTGTATGATTCTTAAAATACGTGTTTTGTCACTGTATGCAACCAGATCCAGACCGTAAAGTCTTTCATTTATTCTGTAATTTCCCAGAATTGCCAGAGCTGAAGGAAGAAGCATAAACATGGCTATCATAACGCCGATTACCGCTTCAATTACCAGTCCGAAAAATTTTTTCCATGTAATATTAAAATCAGGGGATTTAAGTCTGACAAGAATATAAAGTATTACGAAAACAGCCTGACCGGTAAAGAAGAAATAGTTTATTATTCCCATAAGCGCTACAGACGCTGCAAATACCCCTCTTCTGTTGTTATTGATCCTTTCTTCCAATGCAATAAGCATCAGAGGAAACAGCGCTGTTACGTCCTGAAAATGATTAAAAAAGATATTGAACAGCTGGAATCCTGAGAAAGCGTAAAGCAGACCGCCGATAAGTGCGGCATTTTTATTTCTTACAAATCTTCTTATAAATGCATATGCGGTAAGGGTAGCTACGCCGTGTTTAACGGCAAGTAAAACAGGCATTGCAAATACTACAAGATTATTCGGAAGGGGAACGGTCAGCCAAAAAAACGGACTTCCCAGAAGATAGAATGAATACGAACCTAAAAAGTTTGAACCAAGATCAGTACCCCAGTCCCAACCCAGACCTTCGTTTTTTATAAAATCCTGTGCATGAATGTAAAATGGTATTTGCTGGGAGTTATAATCTCCGTAATACAGGTAATATCCTCCGGTATATATCATTATCGGAAGTATTACAAGAAACATCGATAAAAATCCGATTATAAATGCTCTGAAGTATTTTTCTTCCTTACGGGAATTAACAAGTATACTTGTATTCATATTATTTTGCTTGTCCTTTCTTTTATTGTCTGTAACATTTCTATATATTTTGAATATAATAAATCAGAGGTCAACGATATTAGTAACAATGCCGTTTTTTGCAATATCAATTATTCCGAAAGAAGGTCGATTTCCGTCTCTGGGACAGGAAACGCTTCCGGGATTCATTGTGTAAAGACCGTTATCATATTCGTTGAATCTTGCATGTGTATGCCCGTAGAGCAGTATATTCGCACCTTTTTCTCTGGCAATCTTTTTTAGGGGTTCAACAGAGGATTTTACGCCGTATTGATGACCGTGAACAGCAAAGATACAGTTTTGATCATCAGGAGTGAAAAGAAGTTCTTTTTCGCTCAGACTTGCAAAATCGCAGTTTCCTGCTATGTGAATAAATTTTTTATCAGGATATTGAGTGTAAATACGGTTAAGCTCTCTTTCACCGTCGCCTAAATGTATATATAAATCGGCATAAAAGTCCTGTACGATTTTGTTTAATGCAAAATAATTATTATGCGAATCAGACATAACTATAATTTTCATTGAATACTCCTTAAAATTTGTTTGCAGAGGTTATATATAAAAAAATTATAACATAAATATAGAATAATTACAATGGTTTTTAGGGCGTTTCACAAAAGAAAACATAATTTATTTTGGAAAGAGGTTTTACTTATGTCTAAAATTGATCCTAAAAATGCCGACGAACTTTTAAAGGTTGTAAGCAAAAAACTGAATGTTCCGGCAGATACGTTAAAAAAGCAGCTTGAAGAAGGAAAATTTGACGCTGCGCTTAATAATATGAGCAGCAGCGAGTCTGCAAAATTTAAACAGGTTATGAATAATCCGAAGCTTGTAGAAAAAATTATTTCTACTCCTCAGGCACAGGCGCTTTACAAAAAAATAACCGGAGAAAAATAAATTGGTTTAAGGAGGAGGGAACAATTTAAAATGGACGATTTAATGGGTAAAATTCAGGAGATGCTGTCAGACGAAGAAAGTATGAAGCAGATAAGTGAATTGGCGCAGATGTTCTCCTCCTCTGATAATACTGAAACAAAATCAAGTGAATCGCCGTCAAAGCCAGATAACAACGGAAACGGACTTCCGGGCGGTATTGCAGGTCTCGGTATGGGTGATTTTGATTTTACAAAAATTCTGAAAGTACAGGAAATTATGAACAAAGCCTCTAATGACAAAAATGCTGAGTTTCTTTTGGCGCTGAAACCTCTTTTAAGGGAAGAACGACAGTCCAAGGTCGATAAAGCAGTTAAAATGCTTAAGCTTTTTACAGTATGGACAGTACTTAAGGACAGCGGATTGTTAAACGATTTGTTCTGAAGAAAGGAGGAACTATATGGATTACAGTCAGTCAGATATTAATCATATGCGGCAGGACGCTTTACGGCGTACCCGTGAAATGCACAGCCGTTCCGGTTACAGCAAAAACAATGTACAAGCTAAGGAAAGCCCACCTATTTCCTCGGAACAGTTTAAAATTAATGAAAATGAACGGAAAGAAAATGCATCAGCTGTATATAAAAATAACAGCAATCCGCTGAACGGACTGCTGTCAGGTTTTTTTACAGACGGCAAGATCGATAATGATAAAATAATTATAATAGCTTTGATTTTTATTCTTGCAAAAGAAGGCGCAGACTTAAAACTGCTTATTGCGCTGGGATATATACTGATGTAAAATATAGGGAGAATTATTATGAATGATGTAATTTTTAAAGGAATATGGGTGTTGTTGGGAATTATTATGCTGAGGTATTATGCCAAAAGAAAACACACTGTAAAATCAGCTTTTTTCGGTATGCTGTCAGGCGGTACGGTACTTGTGCTTATGCACTATTTTGGAAGTCATATAGGATTTTCTCCGCCGCTGAATCTTTTTAATACTATGATTTCTCTTGTGCTTGGCGTACCGGGAGTAATACTTATTTCGGCAGTAAATTTGCTTTTATAATGTTTTTTTGTTACGTATTATAAGCGCAGTTCCGATTGCTGCTATCCCTGTTAGGAAAGCTGCTGTAATACCATTGTCTCCTGTTTTTGGAGAACCGGATTTTGTATTAGTTGTTGTAGCGGAAGTTTTAACAGTTGTTTCTGTAGATAATGTTGTATTGCTGATAGTTGTATTATCAATATTGGCTGAAGTAGTAGTTAAATTTTCTGACTCAGATACACTTTCAGTGGGGGTGGTATCGTCTGTATTTGCAGCTTCCATAGAATCAATCAGATACTGTTTCATTTCATCATAAGTCATATAATTTGAAGTTATATCTGTAAAAGAGTATTTATATTCTGATGAATCAAAAAGGTCTCTTTTATTTACATGTGTAAAAGAATATTCAGATATTTTGTTGTCATATGTTTCCTTATCGACTGGTTCACCGTTTACTTCATATATATCATTGACAATATCGTGAGAAAGTTCATCAATTACTGTTAGAGAAAAATCTTCCATTTTAATAAAGTTAATTCCAATTTTTGAACCGGCTTTTTCAATAAAATAGTCGTTTCTAAAAATTCCGTTCCTTTCGGAATATGCTGAAAAGAAATCCTTGAAACCAAAATCCTTAAGCTTGATTAAATCACCATTAGAATAACTATAAAGTCCTCCATACCAAAAAACCATTGGGTCGCCTATGTAAAGTTCAGGTATTTCATCTTCATTAAGATATAAAAGACGGCATTCACAGTATTCTGTCTGATTTTGTGAAAATTCATCCATTGCTTCAAGATATGCTTCCTGCCAGCTTTTTTCAGAAGCAGAAACATTAAATGCAGTAAAAGAAGCTATCGAAATTGCTGTGCAGAGCAAGCAGGTGAGAAATTTGTTAATTTTTTTCATGTATTTGTCCCCTTAAAATTGATTTTACATTATTTATACACAAAGTCACTTTTGATAAAAACTATCAAAAGTGACTTAATAAATTTTTTTATTAACTTCCGACTAATAAGACGAAGTTTTTTGAAATTTCTGTAACAAATTACTTGATTTCGATTGTAGCGCCAGCTTCTTCAAGCTTTGTCTTAAGTTCTTCAGCTTCTGCCTTAGAAACGCCTTCCTTGAGAGCCTTAGGAGCTGATTCAACAACTTCCTTAGCTTCCTTAAGACCAAGACCGAGAGCGTCCTTAACAGCCTTGATAACAGGCATCTTAGCGTCGCCGAATGAAGTCAGAACTACGTCGAATTCTGTCTTTTCTTCAGCAGCAGCAGCGCCGCCTGCAGCAGGAGCAGCAGCAACAGCAGCTGTTACACCAAATTCTTCCTGAATAGCGTCAACCAGTTCAGCCAGTTCCAGAACTGAAAGAGCTTTAATATCTTCAATAAACTTTAAAATCTTTTCTGAAGCCATGATTAATAATCTCCTTTTATAATAATGTAATTAATTGAGACAGATAAAACTGTCAGCGTAAAAATTAAGCAGCGTCTTCTGACTTGCTGTCTGCAACAGCCTTGAGAATAGCAGCCAGTCCCTGAATAGGACCCTGTAACGAACCAACAAGCTGTGCAAGAAGAACGTCTTTTGCTGGAATTTTTGAAAGAGCAACAACGCCCTTTTCATCATAAATTTCACCGTCAACCATACCGGCTTTCAGATTAAATTTACCGTCCATTTCTGAAGCGTACTTACCTAAAACTCTTGCAGGAGCTGTCTGATCCTCGTTTGAAACAGCAATAGCAGTTGTTCCTTCAAGAACGTCGTCAAGACCTTCGATTCCTGCATTTTTAAGAGCAAAACGCAGAAGTGAATTTTTTTCTACAGAATACTTAACGTTTTCAGCACGGAGATCACGTCTGAGCTTTGTATCCTCTTCAACTGTGATGCCCTTGTAGTCAACGATAACAAATGAAACTGCATTCTTGAGTGTTTCTGTAAGCTGTTCAACCTTAGCCTTCTTAGCTTTTAAAACCTTTTCGCTTGGCATTATAGTTTCACCTCCGATTATTTTTATAATCGTATCAAAAGAATAATGCAAAAAACCCTTTTCCAGAGGAAAAGGGCATAAATAAATCATATTTAATGCACATTCCTCGGCTGGACTTATGGCTTTCGCCACCAACTGTCTTAAGAATACGATTTGTTTTAACAACTTTAATATTATATCACGGTTTTAAATGTTTGTCAACAGTTTTTCTGATTTATTTTAAAATTTCCAGTGCTTTTTTTAACTGTGTATCTGTTTCAGGATCAGGATTGCTTATATCAGTATCTTCCGGAAGGTCAACTTCATAATCTGGTAAAAGACCTATTTTATGGTAGCATTCGGATTTTGCCGTTTTATATGTAGCAACAGTAATTTTCAAGCCGCCGCCGTTTTTCAGTTCAACTGTATTTTGCATGATTCCTTTGCCGAATGTTTTTTTTCCTACAAGCTTTGCCTTGTCGAAATCTCTTAGAGCAGAGGCAAAAAGCTCTGCCGCACTGGCGGTATTTTCATTTACCAGTACTGCCATTGGTAAGTCGAGTTCTTCAGCGTCAGATTCGCATATTACTTCAGTTTTTCCGTTTTTGAATTCAGCTGTGGCAACTACACCTTCCGGAAGAAGCGGATCAAGACATGATGAGCATGAAGTAAGCAGACCGCCTCCGTTGTCTCTGAGATCAAAAATTATACCCTTTGCATTATTTTTCAATGCATTGTCAAGGGCTTCTTCATATTGTTTAACAGTGGTTTCTTTAAAACCGGTAATTTTTATATATGCTATATTATTTTCAAGCATATCATAGGTAACGGTTATAGTGTCAATTTTCTTTCTGGTTATTGTGTATTCTAATTTTTCTCCGTTTCGGTCAAGAGTGATTGTAACGTCTGTTCCTTCCTTGCCTCTGACTAGACTAATTAAGTTATCATATTCAACATTTTCTGCATCAATACCGTCGACAGCTGTCAGAATATCGCCTTCTTTAATATCGTATTCAGAAGCCGGGGAGTTTTCTGTAACGCTTACAATTTCAATCTTTTTTGCATCGTTTTGAATTACGGTTATGCCGATTCCGGTAAGTGAACCTTGAGAGTTTATTACTGACTGTTTATATTCGTCAGGCGTCATATATGCCGCATAGTCGTCGTCAAGTCCGTCTACAAGTCCTTTTAATGCACTTGTAACTAACGTTTCATCGTCAGCATCTTCATAAAAGAATTCGTCAATATAATCTTTTACTTCAAAAATTTCCTGAATAATATTTTCCTTTTCTTTTAAATCAGAAAAATGTTTATTGCATAGACCAAAAACTACAGCGCCTGTTATTGCAGATGATATCAAGGCGGCAAGAAAGGTTTTGGCTTTGCTTAATTTATTATTCATTTTATCGCCTTCTTTTGTTTAAAAAAACAGGGACAAGAAGTATAAACTTGCCCCATATTAATTTATTTTAGTATAAGTATCCGGTTGGGTCAACTGTTGAACCGTTAACTCTGACTTCAAAATGACAATGATTTCCTGTAGACCATCCGGTTGAACCTACTGAAGCAATTGTTTCTCCGGCGGATACTGACTGTCCTACTGAAACATAAACGGCTGAGCAGTGAGCGTAAAGGGTGGATATACCGTTTCCATGGTCAACCATTACATAATTACCGTAACCGCCGTTACAGCCGCAGCTGCTGTCTTTGCCGTAGTCATGAGAACAGCCTGATTTTACAAGTGTAACTGTACCGCTTCCGGCAGATACTATTGAAGCTCCGTGAATTCCGCCGCCGGCAATATCAATACCTGCATGAAGCGAACCCCATCTGTAGCCATATCCGCTGGAAATACTATAAAATCCGGGGACAGGCCATGTTAAAGCGCCGCTGTAGCTTCCGGTTCCGCTTGAACCTCCGATTTCTCCATCGCCGGAGTTATCCCCGCCGCCTGCAGCTGAATCGTCCGAACTGTCATTTTCACTATTATCTTCGCTATAGGAATTATTGCTGTTTTCTTCATTGCTGCTTTGCTGCGACGTAGCGGCGGCAGCGGCAGCAGCTTCAGCCTGTTGTCTTGCTATTTCATTAATTTCGGCAATTTCAGCGTCCATAGCGTTATTATCAGCTTCGTATTGGTCAATATCAGCCTGTCTTGACGCTATTTCTGCTTGTTGTCGGTCAATATAATCCTGTGATTCCTGATAATCGTTGTTAAGTTCAATGATTGCAGCATTAAGTTCTTTTTTGCATTCTTCTTGTTCAGCCAGATTAGCATTAAGTTCTGTTTTTTCAATATCAAGTTGAGTCTGGGCTTCTTCAAATTGTTCAAGCTGAGTCATCAGAGAATTTACCAATTCATTGTCATGCTTTGAAACTTGAGAAATAATCTCTATTTTTGAAAGCATATCATAAAAGTCGGTAGCTCCTACTAATGCAGACGCTAAACTGTCATTTCCTGAAATATACATTGCTCTCAGACGACTTTTAAATTCTTCAAGACCGGTGTCTATATCTTTTTGTTTATTTTCGATATCAATTTCAAGCTGATTTATTTTTTCTTCTTTTTCAGCTATTTTATTGTTGATGTCATTGATTTTGGTATTTACAATTTCAATATTTTCATTTTGGAGATTAATTTTTTCCTGAAGAAGTTCCTGATCTTTTTCAGCCTGAGAAATATCGCTGTCAATACTGTCCATTTCTTCCTGAAGACGTTTGATTTCAGCTTCATTAGCCGCTTTTTCATCTTCAAGATCAGAAATTGTTTTCGCTTCTACTGTAACGTGATCATGATTATTAACATATGTAAGACTGCCTGCGGCAACAAATGCGCATATAAGCACCGCCGCAATTTTTAATTTTCTTATTTTTAATTTCATGTTTAAAGCCGGATAATCCGGCATTTACACCACCAATCTTTTTTATACATTCAGATGTTTACGTGTGCTGAGGACGCTTCCCAGAGCGCCGATACAGCCTCCTGCCAGAATATAAATTCCTGCAACCTTGAATATAATATCATTGAAAGGTATAATACTTCCCATACCTATGATATTTAATATATTAACCTCTTTAGTAAGCAGTTCAACAACGGCGTCATAACCGAACCATGTTATAACTGTAGCTACCAAACCGGCAGCGATTCCTGTTACCATTCCTTCTACAAAAAAAGGAACTCGTATGAACGCATTAGTAGCTCCTACATATTTCATAATACTTATTTCATTTCGTCTTGCAAACACACTTGCCTTAGTAGTATTTGATATGATAACCATTGATACTATAGCAAGAGCAATAATTATAGCGGAAGCTACCCATGTGACAATTTTTCTCATTTCTGTAAGTATATTAACAAAATCATAAGGGGCTCTTATTGAGTAAACATGATCAAGTTCTTCAATTAAAGTAACTGTTTCCGATGTTAATGAAATATCCTTGATTTTAATTCTGTATGAATCAAGCAATGGATTGTCATCTCCCAGGGAATCGAATACTTTTTCATATTCAGCCATGCTTTTTTTCATAGATTCAAAGGCATCGTCTTTTGAATAAAAGGAAATATCATCAATGTTTTCAATTTGTTCCAGTCTTGCCTTGACATCTTTCATCTGATTTTCAGTGATATTTTCGTCAAGGAAAACGATTACTTCATTTTTATTTTCAATTCCTCCGATAATTGAATTCAGATTTATGTAGAAAAGAATTGAAATACCGACCAGAAGAAGTGAAACAAGCAGAATGCAAAATGATGCAAATGCCATCATTCTGTTTTTCCAGATGTTATCAAGTCCCTGACGTCCTAAATATCTGATACCGCTAAGCTTCATTATTGCCTCCAATCACTTCGTCAAAGACAATTTCTCCGGAGTTAATGTTAATGATTCGTCCTCCGAAGTGCCGGACAAGATCATGTTCATGAGTGACCATGAGAATAGTTGTACCGCATTCGTTTATACCTTTTAGAAGTTCAACAATTTCATAAGAAAGCTCAGGATCAATATTTCCCGTAGGTTCGTCCGCAATAATAAGCTGGGGATCGTTTACCAGCGCTCTGGCAATGGCAACACGCTGCTGCTCGCCGCCGGAAAGCTGATTCGGATAAGAATTTGCCTTATCCTGAAGACCCACAAGGCTTATAACATAAGGAACTCTTTTTCGTATATACTTTCTTGGTGCATCAATAACACGGAGTACGAAAGCAACGTTTTCGTATACGGTCATTGACGGAATCAGCCTGAAATCCTGAAATACAAAACCAATGGTTCTTCGGAATTCAGGGATTTTTTTCTTTTGCAGCTTACTTAAGTTATAGTCGTTGACCATAACAATACCGCTGGTAGCGTCAATTTCTTTGAGTATCAGCTTAATAAGCGTACTTTTACCTGCGCCTGACGAACCTACGACAAAAGCAAAATCGCCGTCGTTAATTCTCAGGCTGATGTTATTCAGCGCATCTACGCCGGTTGAATAGGTAACTGAGACATTTTTCAGTTCTACCAAAGGGACACCTTCTTTCCACCGTATAAAACGGTGATAAAATCAGTTGACCACGTGTAAACTCAATCAGAATTTGATCGGATTAGCTGATAAATATTTCTTTACCATTAAAGCAATTTTAAATATTATTGCGTGGTCAAATTCTCTCAGATCAAGACCAGTAAGCTTTTTGATTTTTTCAAGACGGTAAACCAGGGTATTTCTGTGAACGAAAAGTTTTCTTGATGTTTCAGAAACATTCAGGTTATTTTCAAAAAACTTCTGGATAGTAAATAAAGTTTCATGATCCAGAGAATCTATACTTCCTCTTTTGAACACTTCATGAAGAAATGTTTCACATAGAGTTGTAGGCAGATGATAAATAAGTCTTGCAATACCCAGATTATCATAGCTTACGATGTTTTTATCGGTATCAAAAACCTTGCCGACTTCAAGAGCCATTTGAGCTTCTTTGAATGAACGTGCCAGATCCTTTACACCAATAACCGCAGTACCTATACCAACATTAACTCTAGTATAGAATTCGCTGCTTAAGGTATCTGCAATGGAACGTGCAAGCTTTTCAAGGTCGTTTGAATCAACAGTATTTTTAATTTCCTTAACAAGAACGATATCACTTTCTGCAATATTGAAAACAAAATCCTTGTTTTTGTCAGGGAAAAGATTCTGTATAACGTCATATGCCGAAATATCGTTTGCAGAAACGATTCTTATAAGGAAGACAACTCTGCTGATTTCAGCATTGAAATGAAGTTCTCTTGCTTTTATAACGATATCTCCGGGGAGAACATTATCCAGAACAACGTTTTTAATAAAGTTGTTTCTGTCATATTTTTCGTCATAATACTGTTTAATGTTAGATAAGCTTATTGCCATAATACTCGCATATTTAGCGGCATTATCGTCAACGCCTTCCACAAATACGGCATATTCCGGTTTAACCCTTGAGCCGAAAGGCTTGTAGGTATATCCGTCTCTTATAAAAATATCATGAGAATCGCTAAGATCAAGAGAAACGAATTCATTTGTAGTTCCTACTTTTGTAAGGTCACTGCAGGCGATAATTGTTGCCGTTTCATCAACAACTCCTATTACAGCATTAACAGCATCTCTCATCTGATGTACTAGACCTTGAAATAATCTGTTGGACATGTCAGCATTCCTTTCTGTTTTGTGTTTTTAATTCAATGCTTCTATAATGCCTTAATATATTACAAATTGTAACACATTTTAAAGCCGAATTTGTTAACAAATTGTTAACAATTAATATTTGGAAGAAATTTTCAACAAAGAAGCAGTGTTGAAAATTGTATAAAATAAACAAATGGTTAATTTTTTTGTAATAAAAATGTAACGCAAATGCAAATTACATTTTTTCCGGACACTCAATTTTCATAATTGTCAGAGAATTTCTGAGCGCCTGAAGAACTGCTTTGCACAGTACAAGACGAGCTTTTTTCAATTCTTCGCTTTCAGCGTTTTTTACGCTGCATACGTCGTAGAACTTATGGAAAAGAGTTGCAAGTTCTACTGAATATTTAGTGATTTTTGCCGGATCATAAGTTTTGGCCGCATTGTCAATTTCGTTCGGCAGAGCGGCAAGCTGCCTTATAAGTTCGATTTCCTGCGGCTTGTCCAGTACGCTGAGATTTTCAATACTGTAATCTTCCGCTTCAAATCCTTCTGCTTTGAGGTTGGTTATCAGACTGCAAATTCTAGCATGTGCATACTGAACGTAATAAACAGGATTCTGCGATGATTTTTCTACTGCAAGATCCAGATCGAAATCGAAATGTGAATTAGGTTCACGAAGATTAAAGAAAAATCTTGCGGCGTCTATAGGAATTTCTTCAAGCAGAGTTGACAGGGTAATAGCTTTGCCGGAGCGTTTAGATAGCTTGTACTTTTCTCCGTTTCTTACAAGGTTTACCATCTGCATTATAACAATATCGAGTTTATTTGCCTCCACTCCCAGTGCGGTAAGAGCAGCTTTCATACGTGGTATATATCCATGGTGGTCAGCGCCGAAAATGTCAATCGCCTTGTCGTATCCTCTTGTTACCAGCTTGTTGTAATGGTAGGCAATATCCGGAACAAAGTAAGTAACAACGCCGTTTGCACGAACCAATACTCTGTCTTTTTCGTCGCCTAATTCAGAGGATTTGAACCATAAAGCGCCGTCTTGTTCATATGTATATCCGCTTGCCTTGAGTTTTTGGATAATTTCATTGACTGAACCGTCATTATGAAGAGTACTTTCCTTAAACCAGTTATCATATGTAATGCGGTACTTTGAAAGGTCACGTTCCAGTCCGGCAATATTTTTCGGAAGAGCGAAAGCCGTAAGTGTTTTTTTGCGGATATCTTCGTTTTCTCTGGAAAGTGATGAACCGTTTTCTTTGAAGTAGTTGTATGCATGTTCAATGATGTCCATTCCGAGATAAACATCTTCAGGCATAGGAAAGCTTTCAGAATCGTTATAGATAGTTTCGCATATATCTTGAATATTTCCGCCGCATTTTTCAATTACGGCTTGTCCTTTACCATTGCATATCTGCATGAATCTGAGATTCAGAGACTTTCCGAATTTTTCAATCTGATTTCCTGCATCGTTTACATAGAATTCACGCTGAACATCGTATCCTGCCCATTTCATAATTTCAGCAAGGCAGTCGCCTATAGCGCCTCCTCTGGCATTACCGATATGCATAGGGCCTGTGGGATTGGCAGATACAAATTCAACCAGTACCTTTTTACCGGATCCGGTTTCAGTTTTACCGTATTCACTGCCTTCCTTTATAACGGTGTCAACAATTTCAGAGAACCATCTTCTGCCGAGGAAAAAGTTAATAAATCCCGGACCTGCAATTTCTGTTCTTTCAAAATAAGTTCCGTCAAGAACAAGTTCGTCGCATATCATTTCAGCAATTTTTCTTGGAGGGAGCTTAAAAGCTTTTGCGCATACCATAGCAGTATTTACCGCAAAATCTCCGTGGCTTTTGTCTGCCGGAATTTCTACTCTGAAATCGGGAAGAGGTTCAGAAGGAGCTTTTCCGGTAGTCACCAGTCTGCCCAGAGAAGCTAAAACAATTTCTCTTATTTGTGATGATGCAAGTCTAGTCAAGTTTGCCATGAATTAAATCATACCTTTCTACTTATGCTTTTTTTATATTCATTATAATTTCATTATCAGACATATAACTTGCGTTAATATCTATAGTATATTTTAAATATAGATCTCCGCCGTCGTCCATAAGATTATTTTTTATGGAGTGAGTGTAAATACCGATATCCATTGAACCGTATGGAGTTTCATAATGGCAGTGATGCTTTTTGCCTGGTTCAATAATCAGATCCGAGCTTGTGCTGCCTGTTCTGATTATTGAAGCAAATTTGTTTTCTGTAACTAAAATTTCTGTTACAGAGCCTTTGAAGCCTGTCGCTTCGGAATCTTCATATGAAATATGGTAGGAATTATTTTTTTTACTGAATTTTCCCTGAGTAATCAATTCCGTTTCGGTTTTTTCATCGTATATGGATTGAATACTTTTCATTTGTATCATTACATTATCTGTCAATTTTAATCTCCTAAACTGCAGCTGAAAACTTCTCCCTGAACGGCGTGTTCAAGAAAATGTTTTGCATTTTCTTCAAAGAGTTCCGTACTGTCACTTACATAGTAAGTATTTTTGCCTGATTCTGTTCTGCTGCTGAGCATATCCTTTTCCATAAGACTGCTCTGTGCATATTTTGCCGCTTCTGCTCCGGGAGAAATAAGCGTAATGTCATTTCCCATAATATCGGAAATAATATCCTTAATAACGGGGTAGTGAGTACAGCCGAGAATCAATGTGTCCACGCCCTCTGCCTTAATTGGAGCAAGGTATTCTTCAGCTACGAGCCGTGTTATTTTGTTGTTTCTGTCCGTATATCCGTTTTCGACCAGATGAACAAATAAAGGACACGGATTTCCTACCACAAATATATGCGAGTTTATACTTTTTACAGCTTTTCCGAAGCTTCCGCTTTTAATTGTTGCGGGAGTGCCTATAACGCCGATTCTTCCGTTTTTGGTTGCGCTGCATGCCGCCTGTACTGCCGGAAGAATTACTCCTGTAAACGGCATGTCGTCAACAAGCGGTTTTGTACCGATGACCGAGCTTACCGTACCGCATGCGGCAATGATCATTTTTATTTTATGTTTTCTTAAAAATTCAACGTCCTGTCTGGCATATTTCATAACGGTCTCACGGCTTCTGCTGCCGTAGGGAACACGGGCAGTGTCGCCGAAATATATTATATTTTCGTTTGGCAGGAGCTTGTTCAGCTCCTTGACTGCTGTAAGACCGCCTATGCCTGAATCAAATACTCCGATAGCGTCATTGTTCATAGTGCTCCTCCGGTAAATAAGAATATGAGAGTTTTAATAATTTCTGTCAGCATTGTCGATAGCCTGTTCAATAAGCTTGTCGATAAGATAGCCGTAAGTCATACCTAAGTTTTCCATAAGCTTAGGGTACATGCTGATAGGAGTAAATCCCGGCATGGTATTTATCTCGTTAAGAATTATTTCATTTTGTTCTGTAAGAAAGAAATCAACTCTTGAAAGTCCCTTGCAGCCCATGGCTTTATAAGCGTCAACTGCGATTTGTCTTATTTCTTTAGCGCTTTCGTCCGGGATATTTGCGGGGATAATAAGATTTACTGAATTATTGATATATTTTGATTCATAGTCATAAAAGTCATTGTTCTTGCCGATCTCGCCGATAAATGACGCAAAAGGAGAGTCGTATCCGAATACGGCTACTTCAAGTTCCTGACCTTTTATGAATTCTTCAATAATAACTTTATTGTCGTGGGAAAATGCGATTTTTACCGCTTCCTTAAGGGAATCAAAATCCTCGGCTTTGTTGATGCCTATAGAAGAACCGCAGTTTGCAGGCTTTACGAAGAGCGGAAATCCCAGATCATCGGCAATATCTTCGCATTCTTTATCAAGATGATTTAGATTTCTGTGAGTAAGCATTCTCCATTTTGCAGTTCTTATATTATTGTAGTCAAGTATGGAATGAGTATGAGCTTTATCCATACAGGAAGCGGACGCCAGCAGTCCGCAGCCCACATATGGGATACGGGACATGTCTAGAAGTCCCTGAATAGTACCGTCCTCACCGTTTTTTCCATGAAGAACAGGAAAGACAACATCTACTTTTTTTATTGAAGCTTCACCGTTTTCAATAGTGATAATACCTTTGTGAAGAGGATCGGGAGAAATAACGGCTGAAGAACAGTCCGGATCCTTTTCCCATTCTCCTGAAGCAATATTGCTGACGTCTCCGGGATAGTAAAGCCAGCGGCCTTTTTTGGTAATTCCGATGCAGATAACCTCATATTTGTCTTTTGGCATGTTTTCAATAACGTTAGTTGCGGAAACTAATGAAATATCATGTTCGCTTGAAGCGCCTCCGAAAATAACTACCACTTTGGTTTTTGACATGTTTACATCTCCTTTAATGTCCGTTGATTATCAAAAAATCAAATTATGTATCAATATATTTTAACATATTTCACAATAAACTGCAAGTGTTTTTTGGCTTTAGTTCATAAAAATTATATACATAATTAATTTTTACAAGCTTATACTATTATATTGCAGTATTCCAAAAAAGATTCCGGAAATTTATTCATAAAACGCTTGACTTTTACATTTTTGCATGATATAATAGTAATACCTCTTTTAGGGGTCTATTTTTTTGTTTATAAAATATTTCCCTAACCTGAGGGAGGCAAACTATTCAATATTCCGTATGTTTTACGGAAGAATTTCGTCAGGAGGTGCCGATATGAGAGTAAAGGTGACTTTAGCTTGCACAGAATGCAAGCAGCGCAATTATTGTACGAAGAAGAATAAGAAGAATGATCCTGACAGACTTGAAATGAACAAGCATTGCAAGTTCTGTAAGAAACACACTCTTCACAGAGAAACAAAGTAACGGAGGTCTTGAATATGTCAAAAGAATCAAAGACTAAAGAAAAAAAGACCTCGGACAAGTCCAAAAAGAAAAAACCAAACAGAATTGTTAAGTGGTTTAAGGACTTGAAAAGCGAATTTAAAAAGGTAGTATGGCCAAGCAGAAAAAAAGTTTTTAATAATACGTTCGTCGTTCTGGTTGTATTGGTGATCGCAAGCGTATTTGTAGGAGGACTTGATTTCGGTCTGCTCAAGCTTTTCAGCTTTGTGCTTAATCTAGGATGATGCTTAAACCGGTACTTATAAGGAGGATTATAAATGTCAGAAGCAGCTAAATGGTACGTTATTCACACATATTCCGGCTATGAAAATAAAGTTGCGGAGAATATTGAAAGAGTTGTGGAAAACAGAAAGCTTCACGATCTTATCCTTGAAGTAAAGGTTCCTACAGAAAAGGTAACTGAAATTACCGACGGCAAAACTAAAGAGGTGGAAAGAAAAACCTATCCCGGATATGTTTTGCTGAAAATGGTTTATACCGATGATTCATGGTATGTTGTAAGAAATACCAGGGGCGTTACCGGCTTTGTCGGACCTGCGTCGGAACCTACTCCTCTTTCGGAAGAGGAAGTCAAAGCTCTGGGAGTTGAAATCAATTCCGTTCAGGTGAACTTTGAAGTTGGAGATCAGATTCAGGTAAACGGAACTGCTATGGACGGATTTATCGGAATAGTCCAGAAAATTAATATTGAAGACGGAACAGTTGATGTTTTGGTATCAATGTTCGGTCGTGACACTCAGGCTACTCTGGCTCTTAATCAGGTCAGAAGGCTTGATGATTAAAATAAAAAACTATGCAATTGCTTAAAGTGGGAGAGATAAAAATTTTTCATTATCTCGGTGTTACCACAATTATGGAGGTGCGAAAAGCATGGCACAGAAAGTAGTCGGCTATATAAAGCTTCAGATTCCAGCAGGTAAGGCAACACCTGCTCCGCCGGTTGGTCCTGCATTAGGTCAGCACGGTGTTAATATTATGGCATTCACAAAAGAATTTAACGAAAGAACAAAGAACGATATCGGTATGATCATTCCTGTAGTTATTACAGTTTATGCAGATCGTTCATTCTCATTCATTACAAAGACACCGCCGGCAGCCGTTCTTATCAAAAAGGCTTGCGGTATTGAAACAGCGTCCGGTGTTCCAAATAAGAACAAGGTTGCAAATATTACAAAAGAACAGGTTCAGAAAATTGCTGAACAGAAAATGCCTGATTTAAATGCTGGTTCCTTGGAAGCTGCTATGAGCATGATCGCAGGAACAGCTCGTTCAATGGGTATTGTTGTAGTTGATTAATACTTGACGGATGACGAAAAGTTGTTAAACTTTACCGTCTTCTAAAATGGTGGGAGGAAAATTCCGCTAACCGGATAAGCGTTCAAGCTATTTGGTATTACCACTTTAAATGGAGGATTTATAATGAAACACGGTAAGAAATATATGGACAGTGCTAAAGCTGTTGACAGCACAAAGCAGTATGATGCTGCTGAAGCTCTTGATTTGGTTTGCAAGAATGCAAAGGCTAAATTTGATGAAACAATTGAAGCGCATATCCGTCTTGGCGTTGACTCAAGACATGCTGACCAGCAGGTAAGAGGTGCAGTTGTTCTTCCTAATGGTACAGGTAAGAACGTAAGAGTATGCGTATTCTGTAAAGAAGATAAGTATGATGCTGCTAAGGAAGCCGGTGCTGAATTTGTAGGCGGTATGGATTTAGTAGACAAGATCATGAAAGAAAATTGGATGGATTTTGACGTAGTTGTTGCTTCTCCTGATATGATGGGTCTTGTTGGTCGTCTTGGTAAGGTGCTTGGTCCTAGAGGACTTATGCCTAACCCTAAGGCTGGTACTGTAACTCCTGATGTAGCTAAGGCTGTAACAGAAGCTAAGGCAGGTAAGATCGAATATCGTCTTGATAAGACAAATATCATTCACTGCCCAATCGGTAAGGCTTCATTCGGTGCTGCTAAGCTTGATGAAAACTTTTCTACACTTATGGAAGCTGTTGTTAAGGCTAAGCCGGCTGCTGCTAAGGGTACTTATATTAAGTCCTGTACAGTTACATCTACTATGGGCGTAGGTGTTCCGGTTTCAACTGCTAAGTTTGGTGCTTGATCTTATTATTAATATTTTAAAGCGGACAATTTATTTGTCCGCTTTTTTATACCATTCTCAAAAAGACAAACGCAAGAGCAAATACCAAATCAAAGCTTGTTACAATAACGGTATTTACCTTGCGAACAATAAAGATACATTCGTGTACGAGAATAAAACCGTACACTATATTTTTATTTTAGGCGTTTTGGTATTAAATATTCGGACGCTGCCAAGACATCATACAAGATTACAGAGCTTACAAAATCCAAAACAACTGCATGAGATGCCATTTCTCAGGATTTGATATCAGCAGTATATTTATTTTAATATGGCTTGCATCGCTGAAAAATCCGACTGATAAATTGTTAGGGAGAATCAAACAATCAGGTACTTGAAGTTCAGGACAGTTCTACAGCTTATAAGGCTAAGTTGTTCGGTAAGGTATGAGGAAGATAAAAATATTCGTCTTTATTTTCTTTACCATTGCACATTTTTTCTAAAAGTATGGTATAATAGTTCAAGTGAATAAACTATAGAACGGAGAAATATCATGGATAGGTGTTCAGAAGAACGAAAAACGCTTGCCAATGAATTTTTAGAATGCAGAAAAGTCATTATTGCATTGGGTGATGAAACAAGGCAGGGTATAATAATGACTTTACTGACCAGTGATAAAGTCGGACTTCGTGTAGGTGAGATAACCGAGAAAACACACTTGTCTCGTCCTGCGGTTTCACATCATATTCAAATCTTAAAGGATGCTGGAATCATAGCTATGCGGCGTAAGGGAACAAAGAACTTTTATTATATGAGTTCAGATGAAATTGAATGGTCAAAATTAAAAAGACTGGTAAATCATATTGACGAAATAATTCATCATGCGGCTGATGAAAACTATCCTGATAACCATTTAGGAATTGGTGAAGAATGAAAACTATGCTTATGACATTAGGGAGGAAATATGCTGTTTGAATTTTTAATTTGCTTTATTGCCGGAATAGGTGCAGGATTGGGAACAGGATTTGCGGGAATGAGTGCTGCGGCAGTAATAAGTCCTATGCTTATAACTTTTCTTGATGTTCCTGCTTATCAGGCGGTAGGAATTGCATTGGCAAGTGATGTTCTTGCAAGCGGAGTATCAGCTTATACCTATCATAAGAATAAAAATCTGGATATTAAAAACGGTCTTGTAATGATGTTTACAGTGCTGATTTTCACTTTTGTCGGAAGCATGCTGGCAAGTTTGCTGCCGTCGGCAACTATGGGAACATTTTCAATGGTAATGACTTTGCTGCTAGGCATAAAGTTTATTGTGAAACCGGTTATGACAACCAAAGAAAAAATGCAGGAAGTATCAGCAAAAAAGAGAATTGCACAATCTATTATATGCGGAATCATAATAGGACTTATTTGCGGCTTTGTAGGTGCAGGGGGAGGAATGATGATGCTTCTCATTCTTACAACTGTATTGGGTTATGAGCTGAAAACCGCAGTCGGCACAAGTGTGTTTATTATGGCGTTTACTGCACTTACGGGGGCTGTATCTCATTTTGTAATAGGCGGAATACCTGATATTTCAATTCTTGTTTTTTGTGTTCTGTCTACGTTACTATGGGCAAGAATCGCAGCTAAATTTGCTAATAAAGCAGAGCCTAAAACTTTAAATCGTGCTACAGGAGCAGTTTTGACTATACTTGGAATTATAATGATTATAGTTAATAAAATATAAATACAATAAGGAGTAATTAACATGGATATTAATGAAGCAATCAGAAATCGTCACTCGGTCAGAAGCTATTTGGATAAACCCATACCGAATGACACTATTAATGAAATTAAATCGGAAATTTCGGAATGCAATAAAGAAAGCGGATTGCATATTCAGCTTGTTTCAGAAGAACCGGAAGCATTCAGCGGTTTCATGGCTCATTACGGGAAATTCAGCGGTGTAAAAAATTATATTGCACTGATTGGAAAAAAATCTCCAGACCTTGATGAAAAACTTGGTTACTATGGGGAACGAATTGCAATAAAGGCACAGCAGCTTGGACTTAACACTTGTTGGGTTGCTATGACATTCAGCAAGAGAAAAAGCAAATGCGTTGTTGATAAGGGAGAAAAGCTTGTGTGTGTACTGTCTCTGGGATACGGCCAAACGCAGGGAACCGCACATAAGAGCAAATCGATTGAACAGCTTTGTGATGTAAAAGGTGAGATGCCCGAATGGTTTAAAAAAGGAATTGAGTGTGCAATGCTTGCTCCTACCGCCATGAATCAGCAGAAGTTTTTATTTTCGCTAAACGGTAATAAGCTTTCGGCAAAGTCAACAGGCGGCTTTTATTCAAAGGTTGATCTCGGTATTGTTATGTATCATTTTGAAGTTGGATCGGGAAGAAAAATATTCAATGCTTAATATCAATTATATCTATTAAATTAAAATAGAATATTTATATAAGAACTGACTGTTGAAAAACGGTCAGTTTTTTGTTGGAGAGAAAAGCTATGAGCATAACAGTTGGGCAATTCAGGCTCACGAAAACGGTTGGAGATATGTATGTGGTACATATGGAAATGTTCTTACCGAATCAATACTTCAGGACAGAGCTTCAGTGTTCGGCGGAGAGGTGATCGAAGCCATGAATACCATCGGGGGAGTAACGAGAACCAAGCTTGCAGGGCGCAATAAATCAAATGTTGATCAGTGAGCAAGTTCAGTAATTAATATTTAATTTATTATGATTTTAACTATTGCTAAATTTGTGAAATTATGTTACTATATTATTATATATTAATAAATAACAATTAAAACCAATAAATATCAGGAGATTATATATGGAGTAATAAGAAGTACTTTATTTGTAAATAAATTTATTAGGAGGGAGGATAATATGTTTAAAAAAGCTTTTTTGATATTGATAACAGCAATATTAATTATAGAAGGCGGTGGCTGTGGAATGAATAGCAACGATATTGCAAAGGAGCAAGAAAAGTTTAATGAATGGCTAAAAGAATTTCTTGAAGAACAGGAATTGCCTAATGATTATTCAAAGCTTAATGATGGTCAGCAATATTCTGTAAAGAGAATTTATGAGATGATTATGTATCTAGAAGATAAGTATGGAATTGAATTTGAATATACAGGCTATGTAAGAGCCCAGATACTGGAAAATGAGCATTTAACTGCTATTCCTAAAGGCGGAAATGAAAAAACAGATACTGTTACAGTAACCTGTGAAGATGATGGAACATTCACGGATGATTACCCAAATGTTGCGGTAAGACCTTATTATGAGCAGATGATAACTGATTATATCAAGAATTATTTTGGCTCGGATAAGATAAGAGTATTTTCTACAGTTACTAAAACTTCCATTAAAGATTTTAATGATATTTCAGAAGAAAAAATGGAGGGAGATGTGTATGGAAATAGTGTAGTTTTTATCAGCAGTGATATATGTACTGAAAACGAAATAAAGGAGTTTGCATCAGTATTTGTTGAATGGGCGAAGGAAAAAAACCTTGCGAATTATACACAAATTATGTTGTTATATAATCCAGATATTGAAGAGTTAAATCCATATAAATATTCTGATTATTTTAGCAAGAATAATATAAAAGTACGTTTGACATGCCATATACACTCTGATGGGCGTACAACGATAAGCAATAATAAATTATATAGTTAACATGGAGGTAAAATATGAATATTACAGACGAGGAATTATTGATGATTGAACATCTGACTTATTTAAATGAAGATGTTGCAAAAGCTGCTGGAATTAATGAATATCCCAAAATTGGAGAATTTAAAAATCAATCCATATATAATATTGTAAATGTATTCGATTCAAATGCAATTGCGGCACTTGAAGCTAAAGGTGATGAACCATTGGCAGCAGAGGTCAGCGGAAAAGAGTGGGCACAAATAATAACATATTTGAAAAATGATATAAGAATAAATAATTTAGTCTTGACAGAAACGATGGAAACATCTGGTGGAACACCATTAGCGCTTTGCTTTACAAACGGTTCAGAAAATACAAAAGAAGCAGTAGTTGCGTTTAAAGGAACTACTGGCGGAGCAGAATGGAAAGATAATGTTGAAGGCGCTATTCTTCGTGATACACCCGATCAAATTGCAGCTCTTAAATTTGTACAAGGACTTGAATATACAGATATAACATTAACAGGTCATTCAAAAGGTGGCAACAAGGTTAATTATATTACGATATTGTGTGATAAGGTGAGCCGCTGTGTAGGATTTGATCCACAGGGTTTTTCAAAACTCTTTTTAGAAGATCCGGAATACAGTAAACGAATTGAGGAAAGAGCGCACCTGATAAAAAATTATTCTTTATCAACCGATTTTGTACATATTTTGCTTTATGAGATTCCGGGAGCAGAACAAATTTTTTGCAAAGGATTTGGTGTTGATTCTACCGGACAGCATCACAGTCCAAATTCATTCTTATATACAGATGATTATGGCAAACTTGTTTTAAATGGAAATTATTATCCAATATTTATTGAAGAAGATGAATCTGAGTCTGTGGCATTGCTTCGTGGCTGTGTACAATATTTACTTGAAACTGGTAATGAGCAGGAAATACAAGATATAGTTGAATATGTGTCAGAAATTATGTACAGAAAAGGCAACACGGACAATATGATTAATTACGCACTTAGTGACTTTGATAGGTTATCAACGGTTATTGGAGGATTATTAAGTTATGTTGATAAGAACGATATAAGCAATGATCAGATAGAAGAACTTACAGACACATTAATAGGCGGTTTTGTAGGATGGTTAATAGGAAAAGCTATAGTAATTGTTATTGATCAGGGTATAGATGATGATGAATACGATCCTATTTTTGTTGATATGATATGGAGTATAGGCAATGGAGCATCCAATATTACAGGTCTATTTTCAGGAGTACGTTTAACTGATTATATTAGTAAAAGCGAATTCAATAAGCTATGGGATTTAATTGAATCTAAATATAGAGAATATAATGAGAAAAACAGTATGGAGCCTCCAAAACTGTTTCAAATTACGGAAGATGTACAAAAATACATATATAATAAATTACTAAGTGGGGATTATGTATTAGTTGACGGCACTTCCGGTAATGACCATCTGCGAAGTGGGTATGAAAATGCTATGATTTTCGGCTTTTCCGGAGATGATATACTAGAAGGTTCATTTGGTGATGATATCATTTTAGGTGGCCTTGGTAATGATAAACTATCTGGGGGTGACGGTGACGATTTATTATATGATATGTATGGAGATAACTTTATGTGGGGCGATTCCGGTGATGACATGATGTATGCCGGTGATGGAGAAGATCATTTATACGGCGGAGAGGGAAATGATTATATGTATGGTGGAGCCGGAAATGATACACTTTATGGAGATGCGGGTCACGACAAGTTATATGGAGGAGAAGATAACGACACACTCTATGGCGGAGAAGGTAATGACGAGCTTTACGGTGAAAATGGAAGCGACACTCTTTTCGGTGATGCCGGAAATGACAAATTATTCGGCGGAGATGGAGAAGATTATCTCTATGGCGGTGAAGATGATGATGAACTGTTTGGAGAAGAAGGCGACGATCATCTTTACGGCGGCAACGGCAATGACTATTTAGAAGGCGGTAACGGAAATAACGATCTTCATGGCGGCGAAGGAGACGATACACTTGTAGGCGGAGACGATACCGACTATATGTACGGCGACGGAGGTAACGACACATTCTACGGCGGAAACGGACCGAACTATATGTACGGCGGGTCAGGAGACGATAACTTCACAGGCGGTGAAGGCTATGACTACATAGAAGGCGGTACAGGACACGACGTTATGAACGGCGGTAACGGATATAATGAAATGTACGGTCAGGAGGGTGATGATTGGATCTACGGCGGAGAAGATAAGGACTATATAGACGGCGGTACCGGAGACGATCATCTCTACGGAGGTAATGGTGAAAATGAAATCTATGGCGGTGAAGGCAACGATGTAATTTACGACGGTAACGACGGAAGTAAAATCTACGGCGGTACAGGAAATGACATTATTTATGCAGGAGGCGGCAACGACTATATTGATCCAGGCGAAGGCGATGACTATATTCAAGACGATCACGGCGACGATACCATCATATTCAAAGCCGGTTATGGTACGGATACTATCTCCGACGCAGCAGGACATAACACGATCCTGCTTTCAGGACTTTCAATTGAAAGCGCAGTGATGTCAAGAATAAACGGAAGCGATTTGCAAATATCGTTCGGAGCTGATAATATCATTATCAAGCAGTATTTTGACGGAGCCGGATTCCAAAACTTTAATATCAATGGAACAATGATAAATGACCTTATTACAGATCTTCACGGTTCTGACAGTAATGACTGGATGTCCGCATGGAGTGACTCAGGAGTTACTATCCACGGAGAGGGCGGAAATGATACGCTTTATGGAGGTAACGGCGACGACGTACTCGACGGCGGAACAGGCGATGACTGGCTGTATGGAGGAAACGGAAACGATACATATATCTTCGGTAAGGGATATGGTAACGATACAATTGAAGATTGGGGCGGAAGCAGCACAGTTAAATTCAAGGACGTTAACTCCGGTGATGTGACAATAACAAATCTTTGGGATTCAACACTTGAAATGACAGTAAACGGAACAGAGGATAAGCTTACAATCAACGGTTACAAGTGGAATCAGGGCGGATATACATTTGAGTTTGCAGACGGAGCAGTAGGAACAGTCAATAAAGATACCTGGGAACTTGAACTTACTCAGACTGTAAATAATACGGCTCTTGCAGAAGCTCCAATAAAGAGCGAAGCTGATACCATTCAGACCAACGCCGATATTCTTAGCAGCCTGTATGCAGATGACGGTATTGAATCAGATATTTTCTCTGATTCGGAAAATAAGGCTCTTCTTGATTCAGCGGCAATATCGGTAAATGAAACGGAAGAAATTGCAGATCAGACAGACCTTCAGGTAATGATACTTACTGAAAACATGTCAGCATTTGTAAACGAGGATAATATTTCAGACGGGATCAACGTACTTGATCCTGCAAATGATACAGCTGTCATGAATCAGATGCTTGTTGATTCTCAGATCCGGTAAAATAAATTTTAATTAATGCAGCGGCATTTTTGCTGCTGCATATTTTTGGAAAAAGGAGGTCGAAGTATGGAGAAAAAGCAAGACAGCGGCTTGTCCTGCTTTATGATCGTAATGAAATTTCACGGTATCCCGATAACAAAGGAGCAGGCGGAGAATCTGTCCGTACTTGATCCGGAGCAGAAAACGGGAGAAATTGAAATAATACAATCTGCAAAAGCCTTGAAAATGAGAGCTAAGCTGTGTAAGCTTAAACTGAATAAGCTGAAAAGCGTAACTGCGCCCATTATAGCAAAGGATAAAAATGACGAATTCTTTATCATTGCAAAGTCCAAAGAAGATAAATTTATGGTTCTTTTTGCCGATAAAACGCAGCCTGAGATAAAGTCCCATGAAGAACTTGCGCAAATATGGGACGGAACAGCGATCCTTATTACCAAAAAAGGAATCATGGACAGAGAGGCTGTTTTCAGCTTTAAATGGTTTATTCCCACGATCTTGAAATTCAAAAAAGAGTTCATTCAAGTACTTATAGCCGTTTTTACAATTCAGATCTTAGGGATACTTACTCCGGTAATGACTCAGGTAGTCGTGGATAAGGTGCTTGTGCACAGAAGTATGTCAACTCTTAACGTGCTTGCGATAGGTATCGGGATTGTTTACATATATGAATTGATACTTGGACTTGCAAAGAATTATGTGTTTACTCACACCACCAATAGAATAGACGTAATGCTGAGTTTTAAGCTGTTCAAGCATCTGTTCGCACTGCCGCTTAAATACTTTGAATCTCGCAGAGTAGGTGAAACGGTGGCACGAGTAAGAGAACTGGACAGCATCAGAAACTTTCTGACAGGAACTCCCCTGTCATCAATGATAGATTTGATCTTTATTATCGTGTACATCGTGGTGCTGTTTTTCTATAGCAAAATGCTGACAGTCATCGTTATCTGTTCAATACCCGTATATGCAATTCTTTCGGCGATTGTAACTCCGCTTTTTAAGAAAAGGCTTGACGAAAAATTTGAAACAGGAGCAAATACCCAATCATTTTTAGTGGAATCTATCACAGGCGTTCAGACTGTAAAATCCTATGCATTAGAGCCGAAATTCGAGAAAAAATGGGGAGACTTGCAGTCTGACTATGTAAAGGCAAGCTATAAGACGTCAATGGTATCTGCTACCGCAGGAACAACAGGACAGTTTATTCAGAAAGTGTTTGATTTACTTATTCTGTTTTTCGGAGCAAAAGCAGTAATGGACGGCAATTTCACAGTCGGACAGCTTGTAGCGTTTCGTATGCTTTCAGGCAGAGTAAGCGGACCTGTCCTCAGACTTGTTCAGCTCTGGCAGGAGTATCAGCAAGCCTCATTGTCTGTAAAACGAATCGGAGATATTTTCAATACCGCTCCCGAACCGATACTTAATACCAATCAGACAGCAATGCCGAAAATTAACGGAAAAATCGTGTTTGATAAGGTGCATTTCAGATATAATCCACAAGGCGGCGAAGTAATCAAGGGTATGAGTTTTGAAATCGAACCCGGAACAATTGTCGGCGTTGTGGGACGAAGCGGTTCGGGAAAAAGTACTATCTCCAAGCTGATTCAGAGATTGTACATTCCGGAGGGCGGTAAGATATCCATTGACGGTATGGACATTTCACTTGTAAATCCTGCAATGCTCAGAAAGCAGATAGGCGTGGTTTTACAGGAAAATTTCATGTTCAACGGCACGGTTGCAGAGAATATTTCTATCCATTGCCCTACTGCAAGTATGGATCAGATCATACACTGTGCGAAAATTGCAGGTGCCCATGATTTCATTCTTGAACTTCCAAACGGCTACAACACAATTATCGGAGAAAAAGGAATGGGACTGTCAGGCGGACAGAAACAGCGAGTTGCTATTGCAAGAGCTATTCTTGCCAATCCGAGGATACTCATTTTTGACGAGGCGACTTCTGCACTTGATTATGAATCTGAGAGCATTATTCAGAATAATCTCAAAGAGATCTGCAAGGGCAGAACAGTCCTGATTATTGCCCACAGACTTTCCACGCTTAAGGACGCTCAGAAAATTATGGTTATCGATAAGGGCAGCTTGGCGGAATACGACACTCACGAAAATCTTATGGGGCAAAAAGGACTGTACTGCCACCTTTACAATCAACAGCAGAGGGGTGACGTTGATGGATAATAAAATGACAGAGTACATACTGAAACACAGCAGAAAAAGGGATAAAGAGCTGAAATACGACTTCATGCCGTCACTTCTGGAAATCATTGAACGTCCTGCACATAAAGCGGGAACGGTTATTATTCTCGGAGTTTTCACACTTCTGATCGCAGCTATCGTATGGGCGTGTTTGTCTGAAATCGACGTAGTCATAACCTCAAGCGGAAGCATACAGCCAGTCGGAAACCTGAATGTTGTGCAGTCATATGCAAACGGGTCAGTAAAAGCCATTAATATTACCGAGGGCGATTATGTGGAAAAGGACGATGTTCTTATAGAGCTTGATACGCAAAGTTTGGATATAGATGCAGAGCAGCTTGACAGTCAGAAGAAGATACTTGATGCTCAGCTGAAGATATACACTAAAATCAAGGACGGTGAAAAATTATCAGAAATAAAGATCGATGATTATGACGACGAATTAAAGACGTATATTCAATCTATTCTGGATAATGATAAAAGCTATCATAATACTCTGGACAATCTGGAAAAGGATAAGGAAAACGCTGATTTAAATCATCAGATAGCGCAGATACAGCTTGAGGAGTATGAAGCAAACGGAACTGAGCGTGAAGCTGAAATGCAGGAACTGATGGTACAGCAGTATGAACTTGCAAAGGATCAAGCAGATGTTAAGATTAAGGATACTAAAACTCAGTACAGCTCACAAGTAAATTCCAAGATTTCGGAGATCAGCGGGCAACTTGATGAAATAGAAACCAACCTTGAAAAATACAGCTTGTCCAAGGATTATCAATATATAACCGCACCTGTCAGCGGACATATAAACAGCATAAACGTAAATACGATCGGTGCAGCGGTAACCTCGGCTCAGGAGCTTGTTACCATCGTTCCCGACAATACGCCTGTTGAGATGGTGTGCTACGTAAAGAATATGGATATTGCCGATGTTGAAATTGGTATGGAAACTGAAATAAAACTTGAAGCGTATCCGTATAACAAGTACGGAACGGTCAAGGGTAAGGTAAAATACATAAGTACGAGCGCTTTTGTAAGCGAGCAAGTGGGCAGCGTATATCTTGTGAAAATTGAAATCACTGATAAACACGATGATATCGACATTATTTCAGGGCTTTCGGGAAGTGTTGAAATAAAGACTGATAAACGCACAGTTATGGATTATTTCCTTGAGCCTATAAAGAAAGGATTCGGGGAGAGTCTGAAAGAAAAATAATTTTATCGGCGGAGCGAAAATAAGAATTTTTGCTCCGCCTTTTATTTATTCAGAACTGGCAATTTTTTAGGCAAAAAATAACGCCCTCTGAATTACTTCAAAGGACGTAACTGCTTTGTCTTGTGACTACAAAATAGATGAATGGATTTTGCCCATATTTTCGGATAAAAATGCAGTGATGGGTAACCATCACTGCATTAAAAACTATTTTACAATTTTCTCAATCACACAATCATGCTTTTTTGTATCTTTATTATAATTGATACCGACCAGTAAAATTTCTCCTGAGTAATCCTTCAAGCAATCAGCGTATTGCCTTTTCTTGATTTGATCCAAAGCGCCCCCGGCAGATTTATCATATTTAAGTTCAACGATCATTGCAGGGTTACTGTTATTTTTTCTCGGTCGGAAAACTAGATCAGCAAATCCTTTTCCGGCAGATAGTTCTCGTTCGATCGTATAAGTTTTTCGTGCGGAATAGTATGCAAGCGAAATTACACAAGACAGCGAATTTTCATCGTTGTATTTTAAAATCGATGTATTGTCACTATGTGCCTTGTCTATCAGTTCTGCGACTTTTTCTTCGCTGCCGTTCAGCGTGGCTTTTAGAAGTTCATCTGATAATTTCAATGAATTAGCAACCTCCGACCATCCCATAACCTTAATAGTACTTGCAAACTGTTCTGAAATTTCGTAGTTTGGGATCGATACTTCCTTTGTATAAAAATCATATGTCAGGTATCCAAGATGAACTAAAAGTGTCAGTACATCGTCTTTTGTTTCAAAAGTTACCATGTCATTTGAAAATGTTGTCGTATCAATTACTGCTTTTTGCCCGGCAAGAAGTTCAATGATTGTATCCTTCAAACCGTCAAAATTCATTTCAATATAGACTCTCAATGCCTCATATGTTTCTGTGGAAGTCCAGTAATTATTAAAATATCCGCCTGTCATGGACATAACCACTGAACGTGGATTATAAGCTGAAACTCCCATTAGATTATATCCATCATACCAACGCTTTGTTTCATCAAATGGCATTTTGTATTCATTACAAAGCTGATTAACTTCTGATTCTGTAAAACCCGTAAATTCAGCATATTCACGGGGATCTGTCATGGACACTTCTGTAAACATATTTAAAGCCGAATGCTTTCCATATTTTTTTATTGGCAGAATTCCGGTCATATATGCGAGCGCTACATAGCTTTGATCCTTCAATAAATTTCTCAGAAAATCTAGATACTTTTTCTGAGCATCAGTATCGTTTTGATGCTCTCTGAAAATGCAATCCCATTCGTCTATTATAAAGATAAACGGAATTTTTTTCTCATAAAATATTTCATCAAGTACAGAAATCAAGTCATTCCAGTCGAAGCAATCTACATCTCCGTTTTCTTTTTTTATTTCATAAATAAGACGCTTTCTGAGGTAATCCAGCATATCGTCAATAGATTTTGAGCGTTCCAGAAAATTCACCATATTAATGTGAATTACATTGTATTTGTTCAGATGCTTTTCAAATGTATCAGATCTTGATATTTTCAGCTTGCTGAACATTTCTTCCGAATTACATCCACGGCTGTAGTATGCCGTAAGCATATTCGCTGCCATCGACTTCCCAAAACGCCTTGGTCGGCTAACACAGATAAACTGTTGCTCTGTAAATAACTTCTTATTCGTATATTCTATTAATTGGCTTTTGTCAACATAAATTTCAGAGTTGATAGCACGCTGAAAATCAATATTGCTCGGATTTAAATAAATACCCATTGCTACACCTCCGTTGCTTTAATATAAGTATATCAGCTTTTTACTTTGAAATCAAGTATTTGCACTGAAACCTTTTTTGAAAATCCGGATATTTAAACTACCGTTTTTCTCCTGCTGTATCTCATTGAATAGCCGCTGTTATTTTTCTTATTCTGTGTTACATTCCAGAGTTCTTTATTTATAATTTGAGGGTAGTCGGAATTGCCAAGATAATTTTCATTTGAAAGAACATTATTGATAATTTGCCTATCCCATACAGTTTTATTACTTGGAGAAGGAATATGATATATTTCCAAATACTTCGATATGTCTGATAATGATTGGTCAAGCGAATAAAGCTCAAATATAAGCTTTACTACTTCTGCCTGTTCTTCATAAATTACTATTTCTTTTAGAGCATTTCTTGTATACCCAAATGAAATCCGTTTTTGATTACTCATAAAAAATAACCTCCTGAAATAAAAAATGATACGAAGCGAAGAAACCTCGCATCATTTAAAATACATATTTTTTATTCAATATAACAAAATCTGCTCGTTTTTACGAGCAGATTTGTCCAATTAACTTGTCTTGCTACTATAAAATAGATGAAAGGTAAAAATAATTCAGAAATATTATTTTTCAATCGCAGTTTTATTTTTTTGATTTTCGTGCCTAATTCAATTTTAGCATTGCATAATAAAAAATCCATGTAATCAGAGATAAAAAATATCTGTCGTTGTCTAAACTTAGAGAATTCGAATTCCGTTAAATATTTTGTCAATTATTTAAAATTGTCAATTTTATTAATTTATCAAGGTTAGAAAGGTCGGAATAAAGTCTAAACCAGTTATCTGTATTTTGATGAGTTATAAAATTAATAATGTGAAAAATGTTATTGATTTCTTCATTATCAAATTCGATTCCGTCAGCATCTAATATCCATACAAGTTTCATTATTATTCCTCCATAATTTAATTTTTATACGAACTTGCGATATATAAACCTACAACCTATCAATCGCTGCAACGATTTCTCTTGCATATTTTCGTGCAACGAAGTCAAAGATTTTCTTTGTGACACCAAATATCCATATACCATAAGATAATAAATGAATAATTAGACATACCCATACCTTTGTAGATAAGACATCCTCAAAAGAACTACTATAAACACTGATTCCAAAAAGAACAACTAATAATAACGAATAGAGAGAAAATACAACCAAAAAAACTTTTTTAAGCGAATAAATATTCCTTATAAATCCATAGTTAATATTTTCTTCTCTAACTAAGCTGAACTTCTCATCTCTTGTTTTTTGCCTTAACCACGAAGATACGTCTTTAAGTATTTCTTGAGACTTCTTTTTATCATAATCAAGTAAATCCGAAAAACTCGGCTCCAATTTCGATAATTTTTCATAGTATCGTTTTAAACATTTTTTTCTTAATACTTTTGAATCGGGCATAAGAAATTCAACGATATAATCCTTTAAATCCGTTTTATTTCCAAAGAACCTGATCCAACAAGAAAACAAGCAACTGTACACTAAGATCAATGATGCCAATAGAATCGTAAAGGTGATATTTCTAAACGCATCAATCATTACGTATCCATCAAGCAACATCGGTGCTATTACAAATAACAATGCACATATTCGTGCCCTTATATCGTATTTATCAAAAATATCAACTGACATATACAAGACCTCTATCTATTGTTTAAAAAATTATTCATTCCATTCCTCTACATTTTTATCAAACTCAATTTTCTTCAGATTACTCCATCCTGTGCGATCTGGCATATTGCCTCGTGAATGATGTATGATACATCCATTGCTATTGCTATAAACTTTTACTCCACGACGAACATAAGCATTTACAACCATTTGCAGCGGATGATCTGAATCTTCAGCACAAGATACAAAAGCAACTCTATTATCAGATTCATTTTCTTTTACAATATTGCCAACCATTCTATTCATAATCTTTGGAGTCACATTATGCCTGCCTCCATGATGAGGAATTTGATAGAAGTTTACATCATTATTCATATAAATGCCTTGTGTTTCAGAATAATCCATCGCCTCTGTCAGTGCTTTTTTTCCGGCATCTCCTGTCAGAAGAATTCCGTCTCCTGTTGGCATATCTCCATATATAACTGTGCTCATTTCATTTTCAGCTGTCGTTGTTATATCTTCTCTTAAATGTTCATCAGTCCAACTTTCAATTAGATTCTTGATGTAATTACCGAATGTTCTCATCGTACCCCAGATAGTTCTATAATTTGTTGTACTCTCTGCAGTAAGTGGCGTTTTATTAGATTCAATTATTAAATCAAGATAAAAGTCCTTCTTTGGAGACAAAATAGTCAGCCTATCGTTTATAACTGTCCCCTGAAATGCCTCATAGATTTTTATTCCTTTATCTATGGCAATCTTTTCAAGATCTGAAATAAAGGAATATTTTTCTCTTAGTCTATTTTCTAAGCTTTTTTCTGTGATTCTACCGTAGTCCTTATTATTTTCAAGCTCTTCAGCATAAAGCCAAGGTCTGTTCATATACAAGGTATTAACATTAAATCTTTCTAATACTTCAATAAGTCCTGACGTATGATCCTGATCCGGATGAGAAACTATAACAGCATCTATGACTCTTTCAGATTCAGCAACATCTGCAAAGTAATACTTATTTAAATGCTCAACCATTTCTTCTCCATGCACCTTAAATCCACCATCATAAATACAGATTTTATATGTATCATTTTCTTTCCATCGCAAAACTATAGCATCTGCATCTTGTTTCGCTTTTGTATTTTTTACTCCAATGAAGTCTACTTTGGTGCTATACTAAAAAGGTGGACAGCAAAAAGCGAAAGATGGTATAATAATAAAAAAGGAGAGAAAGACATGGAAAACACCAAGTATACAGAGGAATTTAAGCAAAGCATAGTAAGCTTGTATGAATCCGGAAAAAGCAGTACGCAGATATGCA
>OCPR01000284.1_pt1 | contig 73034 bp, 65 predicted proteins | sample 1538611 | NCBI WGS metagenome assembly OCPR01 (sample SAMN04571711, study PRJEB22368) | human gut metagenome | biome: human gut; material: stool | host: Homo sapiens | place: Luxembourg | collected 2012-09-28
TCAGAACGCTGATTCCCTGCTCTGCAAGAAGTCCTGCAAGTGCACCATGTCCGGTACCATTGGAACCGATCACCTCACTGGAAACAACCTTATTATCCTCTACCTCATACACCTTGAAAAACTCAGTTTTTCCAAAGTGCTGGAAAATGTTTCCGTTATCGTATGTTGCTGCAATTTTCATTTATAAAACCCTCCATCAATCAGATATATGTCTCATTAGTATAGCCTGTTACCAATATAAAAGCAAGGATAATCACCAGATCTTTTTTCCCGTTTCCATATCTACAAGATCCAGATAGACCACACGGAACTTTTCGCCAAATTCCTGATCTCTGTGCCAGTGCCCAAAATACCACCGGGTCAGTGAATCATATACCGTCTCACTTACATACTGCAGATAATTCTGCAATTGCCGTTCTTCCATCGCCGAGTGATATCCCCCAAGTGAAGGTATAAGATTTAACGGACAGGTATGTGTAATCACATAATCTACCTTATAGTCACAGGCCTTAAGATTTTTATTTCCATTCTCATAATCTTCCTCAGAGGGAATCTCTTCCTCCCAGTAACTTTTGTTCAGGGTACGATATGCCCTGTCTATGGAAAAAGCTCCTCCAAAACAGAATATTCGTTTCCCTTTCAGACAAAGAACTTCTCCTCGAAGCACATGAATGATCCTGCTTCGGATCATATGGACTCTGGCATTATTCCATTGTTCAACAGGGAATTTATTCAGTGCACGGTGATTTTCATGATTTCCATCCGCAAAAATAATATATCCGTTTATTTTCTGAAGAAACCGGTCTACATCATCCAAAAATACATGCTCATCTCTGTTATCCCAGAATACAAACCCAAAATCTCCGGCAACAAATAATGCATCTCCCTCTCGAAGCTGTCTGGTAATCATCGTTAATGCCGCAGTATCACCGTGCAGATCTCCGGTAATAAGCAATCTTCCTGATATTTCTGTTTCCATACTGTTTCAACTCCTCTACTGGTATCTGTAACATTCTCTGACCTTCCATCTGATGCTCTGCATAACCGTAACAGAAGAATACCTGTCAGCCTCCAGCGTCTTACATCATTCTCTCACAGGTAAGATAATCTGTACCCCAGTTTTTATAGCAGTCTGCAATCCTGGAATCTGTAAACAGCCACAGTGCGACCTTAATATTTTTCGAATGCGCTCTGGCTATTGTAGCTCTGTTGGTACATCCATACTGAGCACTTACGTCAAATTTATATCTGGCACATTCATTCAGCGCTGCACTGGTGATCTGATCCCGGAGTATCCACTGTATGCTCACGGTTCTGTTTATCTGTCTGAGCATGATCAGCGGTTCTTCCTTAAACGAGATCACAACCGGACTTTTTCTGGATTTTTTTATGATCTGGTTAAACTTTGCAACACCATTCTGATCCAGGTTTGATTTGATCTCGATCACCGGTGTCATGGAATATTTATTACAGCACTGAAGATACTGTTCCAGTGTAGGAATAATATTATGCTTATATGCAGAAGCATTTGTTCCTGTAATAACCGGATACTTCTTTACTTCCTGATATGTGAGGTTTTCAATTCTCTTATCAACGCCACACATACGCAGCAGATTAGAATCATGAAAAATCACAAATGTCCCGTCTTTTAACTGTCGTACATCAGTTTCTACATACTTCGCACCTTTCTGTCCTGCAAGACTGAAAGCGGGAAGTGTGTTTTCCGGTGCTTCCAGACTTAATCCTCTGTGCAGGATCGTACCAGAACTTCCACTCAGAGGTGCATTGGATGTACCTGTCTTTTTGTCTCGAACGTATACCTGTATGGTATTTTTTATTTTCTTTCCACCATCTGCCGTCACTGTGATCTTTACAAGGCCGGGAGCCTTTGCTGTAATTTTTCCCGTCCTGGATACTGTAACAACGGAACTGTTGGATGTGGCATAAGTTATTGTTCTTACATATGCATTTCCCGGATGGACAGTTACCTTCAGCGTTTTCTGTTCCCCTTTATCCATTACGATTTCTGAAGAAGTCGAAACTGATTTCAGTTCTGCTCCGACAACCACTTCCGCAGATGCAATATACCGGTTTCTTCCCAAAGACACACAGGTTATTTTGACTGTGCCTGTTGTTTTTGGTGTTACAATACCACTGGATGAAACTGTCGCGATTTTTGTATTCGAAGATTTATAAATTGCCACGCTTCCATGCTTTTCCGGCTTCAGCTGTATTGTTTTTCCTGTTTTTGTTTTTATCGGAGTTGTTTTATATCCGGTAAAATCTGTGTATATGAGCTGATTATATGTATACACTTTACAGGAAATTTTTTTTCCTCCATAAACAGCATAAATCTGAACATTTCCCCAGCTCTTTGCGGTGACTTTTCCATTGGATATGGCTGCAAGTTTGGGATTGCTGCTTTTCCACTGGACTTTCTTTGGATCTACTTTTCTTCCATTGTTGTAAACAGACAGCTCTTTGGTTTTTCCTACCTGCACAGAAGCTGTTTTCTGCTCAAAATGAAAACTTTCTGTTGCCGCTGCTGCCGGTACTGAAAAGCAGATCAATAAGATAACCATTGCTATCAGACCTCTGATTTTTTTCCTCATACTGTGATTCCTCCTAAAAACATTCTGTAAAGTTATTATGCCGTAAATATCGGACATTTACAAGTTTCATATCTCTGTTTTATATGCAAAAAAACACCTTCCGGATCCAATCCGGAAAGTGTTTCTGCTCTGTTGTTTTTCAGTTTATAATTCTACATTGCTGCTGTTTGTAAAAACCGGATAAACTGCCGGAATGTGCCGCATTCCAACTCTTACACATAATTCCGCATACGCAACCGCCAGAAATGCCGGATCAATGATCTTCACCGGAAGTTCCTTTTCCAGCTTTTCTCCATATCCTGCCATTCCAAGACAACCTAAGATGATCCCGTCGGAATGATCTTCCTCCACTGCTTTTTTGCAGACAGCTTTCAGATATTTTTCTGTAGCCTCCGGATTGGTGCGCAGTTCTCCGATCGGAATATCCAGCGCCCGGACTGCTGCCATTTTTTCCCTGGCAATGCCGTTTCGCATCAGACGACGGTAGGTTCTTGGAATATTGATACTCTCGGAAGTCAGCACCGTAAAACGGTTGCAGATCATGCTCGCCGCAGCCAGGCTGGTTTCTCCGGGACCGATCACCGGAATTCTTACATTTTCACGGATGGCATCAATTCCCACATCGCTGAAGCAGTAGATCACAATGGCATCGTATCCCTCTTTTTCCGCACGGATACTCTCCTTTACCATTTCCGCCGCAGCAAAGGCCTCATCTGTATTACAGTCCAGCTCGTCCGGACCTTTTTTGATACAGTCCACGGAAACCTCAGCATCGGAGGAAAGTGCCACTTTCAGCATTTTCTCACGTGCGTCCATGGTTTCTCTGCTCATGGCCTTGTCTGACATGATTACTTTTATTTTCATTTTTTATCTGTTCTCCTTTGCTGCCTCCGCAGTCCATACCTCAGATTCTACTCCGATATCAGATGCCACAAAACGCCTGCCTGGATTTTTCTTATAATTCTCATATGCTTTGGTAACCAGTTTTCTTCCAACCAGAAGTGTCGGGATGTTGACAAAGATCAGGATTACATTGATCAGGTCAGATACATACCACAGGTTATCCAGCTGAAGTCCGGATAATACAGTCATGGTTCCAAGTGGAACGAAGATCAGCGCTCCAAGGCATCTTGTAAAATAGATGAACTTTTTATTCTTGGAAATCTTGTTTGCAGCGATCTCTGTATAAGTCAGGTCACAGAGAAGTGTTGTAAATGCAAACAGTCCAAATGCAACGACCACGATGATAAATACGATCACATCCAGGATTCCGTCTCCCGGTACCAGCTCCTTGACGGAAGTCAGGAACGTTCCGATCTTGTTTGCCTTCATCACATCCCAGTCAATGGACGGATTATTCCAGATGGCACCTGCAGTTACCACAAAACCAGCCAGGGAACAGATCACGATCGTATCTACAAATACACCGATGGACTGAATGAATCCCTGCTCGCATGGATGATTGGCATCTGCAATAGAGGAAGCCTGTGTCGCAGTACCCATACCAGCCTCATTGGATAAAAGTCCTCGTTTCAGTCCCTGCGCCATAGCCACACCAAATGCTCCGCCGAAAATAGCACTTGGTTTAAATGCTCCTACAAATACAGCCGCAAAGAATCCCGGCACTTTTCCGATATTCAGAACGATCAGTACCAGTACGATGAGAACATATAAGCCTGCCATAACCGGTACAACCGCATCGGAAAATTTTGTTACGCTTTTGATTCCGCCAAATGTGATAACTGCGATGACCACGATAATGGCAACTGCGATCACATAGTACAGGGGATCTGTTACCTGTGTTGTTTTTCCTGTTACTTCATCTGCAATAGAGCTTACTGCTGTAAATACATGGAAGGTATGTACCGGAATACTCAGCATGTTGTAGATCAGATACATGATGCACATTGCCGCACCGATCCATGCTTTGTTTTTCCAGATCTTCTGGATATAGAAGGTAAAACCTCCTACATATTCATTTCCTTTTCTCTCTTTAAAAATCTGTGCCAGTGTTGCTTCACAGAAGGATGTCGCCATCCCCAGGAATGCGGAAACCCACATCCAGAAGATCGCTCCCGGTCCTCCAATGGTTACCGCCCCGGTTACACCTACAATATTTCCGGCACCGACGCGGCCGCCCATACTGACCAGAAAAGCTGCCAGCTGGGAAGTTCCAACCTTTGCCTGCTGTTTGGAAGTCAGAAGACGGATTCCTGTCTTGAATTCTTTTACCTGCACAAAACCAAAACGTAAAGTAAAATACAAACTTCCTCCAAGAAGAAGCAGAAATGCAATGGACAGCCGTCCTAAGATCGGAATGTTTGCATATGCATCAATGTTTGTCGGAAAGTCCCAGAGAAAATCTGCTACCGGAACCACCTGCGCAAAAAGCTGATTTACAAGTTCAAATATATGAGCCATGAAACGCTCTCCCTTCTTTTCCCGTTATACGTATGCCATCTTACTTCTCCTGCTGATTTTTCAGGCAGTAGTCATACATTTCCTCACCGGTTGTCCACCATACACCATCAAAAGTTTCAATATAATCCAGAAGCTCTTCCAGAAGTCCGATCCTGCCCGGTGCTCCGATGGCTGCCGGATCCAGCTGAAGGACATAACAGAGGCCGTATTCATGGCATCCGAAAAATTCATCCTTCCAGTTGTTGAGAACTCCTGTATAATTTGCGATCCTGCCCTGACCTGCCGGAAATGCCGGATGATAGTTAAATGCAAAATACGGAAGATCATAGTTTACCCAGTGAATAGGGATCTCCAGGATCTTATCCTCACCCAGATCTTTCCAGTATGGTCTGTCATCATCGCAGAGATTGCTGGAATACACCAGGCCGTTTTTCTTTGCGATCCGTAACGTATCCAGGGTCAGCTCGCCTTCCGGGGAACGAAATCCCTTCGGTGTAACGCCGCATACCTTTTCAATCGCAGCGATTCCTTTTTTGATGGCGCTTTCCTGCTCTTCCTCGGATAATAATGCCATATGCTCATGATGATATCCCAGTGCTGCGATCTCGTGGCCTTTTTCCACAATGGCTTTCAGCTTATCCGGATACTGCTCTGCCACCCATCCAGGAGTAAAAAATGTTGCGCGGATGCCCCGTTCTTCCAGTATTTTTAAGATACGGTCCACGCCTCTTGTCATTCCGTACTGTCCAAGAGACAGTGTTTTCGGCATATCCTTGCAGGTGGGATCTAACTGCAGCCAGAACAGTTCCGCATTCAGGTTGATGGTGATCATGGCGCTGCATTTTTTGTTTTCCGGCCACTTTGGTCTTTCCAGTTTCATCCTTATTTCTCCTCCTGTTCTTGTGAATGGCTTCGATACCAGTCTGATACTTCCGTTCCTGTTGCCACCCAGACATCCTCTTTGGATGTGATCTGCTCCAGCATATGTTTCAGGATCTGGATCCTTCCAGGGGAACCAATTACCTGGGGATGACTCATATAAGAAATGCAAAGCCCCTCTCTGTAATGTCCGCGGAACTCTCTCATAAAATTGTCTTCTACCAGACGATAGCTGGAAATCCTGTCCTGTCCTGCCGGTTCTGCCGGATACATGTTATATGCCATAGCTACGTAATCATCTACTTCCCATTTCGTAGGGATCTCGATAAAATCTGTTTTCTCACCGTTTATGATCGTACGATATGGTCTGTCGTCACCACGCATGGAGCTTGAATAACGGAAGCCTCTCTCATACAGAAGCTGCGGTGTGATCTTTGCCCAGTCACCGGATGGAGTACGGAAGCCTGTTACTTCATGACCGATAAGCTTTTTAAAGATTGCCTGAGTCTTCTCAATGATCTCGATCTGCTCCTCTGTTGTTTTTCCCGCAAATCTCTCATGTGCATATCCATGATGTCCGATCTCATGTCCTGCCTCTGCGATCCTCATGATCACATCTGGATAACGTTCAGCTGTCAGCCCCGGTACAAAAAATGTTGCTTTTACACCGTAACGATCCAGCATATCCAGGATACGGTCTACGCAGCGCTTTGGTCCGTACTGGCCTACGGATAAGGATTTGATGTATTTCTCACCGTTTGGAAGTCCACGGTTTCCGTTTTCCCAGGTGGTATCTCCGTCTACATCGAAGGTAAACATTACCGCACATTTTTTACCTTCCGGCCATTTTAAATTTCCCATTGTGTATTCCTTTCTGTTCTTTCTGGATTGTGAATTATCGTCTGAATACATATTCATTCTTTTTGAATTAATATTTGTTCACTTGGTCACCCACTTGTTTATAAAGAATAGCACCCGAAGGTGCTTTTCGTCAATGGTTTTTTCATTATCCTGTACTTTTTCGCCTGTTTCCGCCCCCGGTCCATGATTTTTTCCAAGCAAAGTCCGGGAACTTCTGGCATTTTAGCTAAATGCATATTTAATCAATTATCCCTCAGCATATCCATCGTTACCTGAAGATGTTCCTGCATCAGCTTCTGTGCTGCTTCCGTATCCCTTCTGCGGATCGCATCAATGATCTGACGATGTGATTCCAGCTCCTGCTTTTCGGAAGTGGCTTCCAGCACATCATAAAACTGCCCATACATCATATCCAAGATCGCATTCAGGACCAGCTCCAGTGTCTGGGTCATGAACATACTGCCGGTTTTTTCCGCATAGAGCTTGTGCAGTTCAAATTCACCGGTTGTAGTTCCGGTTGTCTCGTAGGTATGTTCCACTTTTTTGTAAGCTTTTTCCAGATCATCAATGTCTTCTTCGGATGCGTTACGGATGATCAGCTCCACACCCTTTACTTCCAGAACCTGACGGACTTCATAAGCTTCCAGCATGGAATAGCGTTCCAGATTTTTGCTGAGACTTTCTGTACGTTTCTCGGATCCGTGGCCTGGCTGTTCCCTTAAGAATCTTCCTTTTCCCTGGTGAGAAACGATCACACCTCTGGTTTCCAGAACATGAAATGCCTCTCTTAACACATTCCGGCTGACTTTCAGCTGCTCGATCAGTTCTCTTTCCGGCGGAAGCTTGCCACCTGGCTGGATATGCTTCTCATCGATCAGCCTGTAAAGTTCTTCTACTACTTCTTCATATAATAAAGTCCGTGCGGATTGACTTCTTAATCTCATATATTTCTCCAATCTGTTGATAATTCTGTGTCCTTTAATTTTTAATTATAATTGGTTTTTCTACAGTTGTACAACAGAATTTTTACCGGATTTGTCAAATAAGTAAACGGCAGATTCTTTGTTGTGGATCTGCCGTCAATAATACTGTACATGTATTTCATTTTCGATCAGTCGTCGTAGTGATTCCAGTCTCCGAAGATTCCTTTGCTGCTATGGCCTGTTTTATGGCCATTTGCATCATAATGGTTTGCTCCGCCAAATACTCCCGGACGACTTTCTCCTACTTTGTGGCCTTTGGCATCATAATGATTCATTCCTCCGAAAATACCAGGTCTGCTTTCTCCGATCTTATGACCTTTGGCATCATAATCATTATACCCTCCGAACAATCCGGGTCTGCTTTCCCCAATCTTATGACCATTGGCATCATAGTGATTAATGCCTCCAAATAAACCTGGTCTGCTGTATCCTTCTTTCTTACTCATAATTGTTCCTCCTTTTTTCCAGGCGGTTATTCATAATCCGCGTTTGCTGTTTATTTCCTTATGCTTTTGATGCAATCAGTCCGACAATACCAATAACAAGAAGTATCGGCAATGCCAGGGAGATCAGTCCTCCTGCTACCATTACAAGCAGGATCAATGGCAGAAATACGATCGTCAGTACAAATTTTGATATTCCCCAGGCTGCTTTTAGCCCAAAGAAAAATAATTTTCCGAAAACTCCAAACATACATATGATAAATAACAACGTCAACATAATTTCTCCTTTTCTCCAGTCATACTTACTGGTATAAATTCTGATCTGTTTTTTATTCCAAGCTTTTCACTGAATTTCGGATCTCTTTCCATTTTTTCCAGGATCCGTATCATCTGCAATCTTCTTGTCACGTCCACACAGCCACCTCTTTCTCTTTGTCGGCCCTTGCTGTCACTCGATGAATCCAGTATAATAGAACCATCTGTAAAAATAAACGTTCTATATGTTGAAATAACTTCATATATTTCCCTATTTTGGAGAATTAACAGAGGAGACTGAACCATGGGGAAACAATCTACCAGAGAAAACAAGACTATTTATCAGCAATACAGAGAAGAACAGGGTCTGACCCGCGAAAAAGCCAGCCAGGAAATGACCGGTGTTTCTGCCTCCAGGATTGAAAAGATCGAATACGAACTGCAGGAACCAACCCCTTACGACATCATCCAGATGGCTGACTGCTATAAGCATCCTGACTTATGCAATTATTACTGTTCTCACAAGTGTATGATCGGGGACCGGTATGTACCGGAGATCGAGGTTTCCGAGCTTTCTACCATTATCCTGGAAACCATCGCTAGTCTTAATGAGATCAACCCTCTCACCAGCCGTCTGATCCAGATCGCCAGAGACGGTAAGATCACCGACGATGAAATCAAAGACTTTGCATATATCAGCCAAAAGCTGGATGAGGTTTCCCTGGCTATTGATTCTCTGAACCTCTGGGTTGATAAAACTGCTAGTGAGAAGAATATTAATATTGGGCTTTTGAATGCCGAGAAAGCGAAGCTTGAACACAAATAAACTTTTCCCCATATAAAGGAAACATTCACATAACATACTTTGACAAATACTAATTTTTTAATAAGAAGGTTTGAAATAAAATGAAATCATACGAAGAATTACTTTCAGATATTGAAGAAGATATGGAACTTATGGGTTCCTCACATATTGTTTATCACGGAGAAGAGGATGGCATTATTACTGATTATGATTACCTTCCATCCGACTCCTGCACGATCTCCATTCCCTTAAAAGAGCTCCAGGAAAAAATCCAGCTGCAGATGCTCTATGACAAAGCTTCCTCTCATACAGCGGAAGCTGATAACAACGCCCCGAAGCTGGCCGTTGTTTTCCCGGGTATCGGATATGGCCCTGATAAACCGCTCCTTTACTATGCAGCTCGCCTTGCCAGAAATCAAGGTTATCAGATCCTGAATGTATCTTACTGTTCTCTTCCCGAAAATGTCAAAGGCGACCGTGCCAAAATGGAACAGGCCTTCGAGCTTGCGTTGAAACATACCGAACAGTTTCTCCAGAATGTTGACTGGCATTCATATGGAAGTATTCTGTTTATTTCCAAGAGTCTTGGCACTATCATATCTTCAGCCTATGCTTCCAGGCATGATCTGACAGTGAAAAGCATCCTGTTTACGCCTCTGGCGGATACCTTTTCTTTCTCACTGGCCGGAAGCATCGCCTTCCACGGCACCGCAGATCCCTGGGCCGAAACCGAAATTATCCAGAAGCTGGCACAGCAAAAAGAGGTACCTCTTTTTCTTACAAAAAACGCCAACCATTCACTGGAAACCGGCGATGTGCTGACGAATATTACGATTCTGAAAACTACAATGGAGCGGGTTGAGCGTTTTATTTAACGCCAGCCTGCTCGTTCTTTGTTTTTTGCATTCTTATTTTTTTGAATATTTTATATTGACGTTCCAGTTCCATATTCTCATCCATTGGCATTTCTTTTGCCTCCAGTATCCTCTCCACAGCCTGAGATGTATCCATGGTATGATATGGAAGAAATAATCCTCTCAGTTCCTTCGGTTTTATAATTTTATAAACCTGTACTGATGTTAACTCACAGATAATCGCAAAATACCTGTAGATATAACCAATCCAGTACATCTCGTTGCGGGTATATTTTACAGTTCCATAATCCGAAACTCCATACTCTTCATCTACAAACTGTAAAATATCATTTGCCTGAATATTACTTTCAAGGACTGACCCATTATCAAGTCTTTTTGCTATTTTACTTTTCATAAATCGCCTGATAAAAATCTCTGAGCTCGACTCCATTTTATCAACAGAGTTTTCAAATGCAGTCGCCTGAAGTTCACACAAAAGCAATCCATCTTTATCTATTTTTCTCATTCATCGGCCACCTCTTTACACCAGGATTTCATCAATATACAGACCCTTTCCTCTGTATTGCCTTCTTGCAAGTTTCACTTTGTTGTCACCTAACTTGGCATCTTCCAATCGTATATTCTTATAATATTCCCTTTCATTGTCTGAAATATAACATCGTTCTATAAGTTTAGCCTGCGATACTGCCTTTTCACTTATAAATATATACTGCATTCCAAGATTTGTTGCCGCAAGACAGTGTTTGCACTGTTCATCTGTAATTTCTCCATTAATAAATGAATTAATAATCTGAAACATACGGTTGTCTGCTATCGGTGCAATTATGTAGTCACAATCTCTGGACTGTTCTGCAAGCATTTTTATTGTTGGATGTTCCTTGTATTCATCTAGCCCCCCCCGATAGTAGGCAATCATCATCATCCATTCCTGGTCCACTTTATATCTCTTACATTTCAGACTCGTGTCATTGAAACGAATATAATATACCGATGAATGCTCAAATCCTGATACAAATGAGATTGCCTGCTCGTAACTTTCCCCTGTATAAAATCCCTGTCCAAAATCATTGTTACTCCTGCCTCTATAGATATCTATTTCCCCGGTAATTTCACTTTTCGCCCCATGGAAAAGCAATTTCTCATTTTTTTCCAGATCATCTCTCCAGAGCATTTCTTTCAGTTTATTTATTCTTATATTTTTTGTAAATGCAAATCTGTATACATTCTCCAAAATTCTTGCAGACGGAACTGTTTTTCCCAACTCATTTCTTGAAACAGTCACCTGCTCTACTCCAATCTGTTCTGCAAATTCTCTCTGAGAAAGGCCTAATATCGCCCGAATTGATCTCAAATCTTCTGGAAAATTATATTTCATATTTCGATCACCTCAAACTTATTCATATAATATTACTTAAATAAGTTTTTGTTATTATTTTTTATGCTAATGGAATAATATTTCATTGCTTCTATGCCACTTTTTCTTGTATATATTTGTCAGACGCCTATCAATAAGAATTACTTTCTTCTTTTCATAATCTATATGTGCCTACTCACAGTAAATTTCTATTTCTTGAAATTATTTTTTTATAAAACATTAAGGTTGAATTTGGTCCTATGTCAAGATTTTCTGCACATCCACGTACCCCGAGATCTTTGTGATCTTGATAATACTGGATTGCATCAAGTTTAAATTGTTTGTCATGTTGTTTTGCCATATGAGATCCTCCTTCAGCATGTTTCTATTGATCATGCTTAGGTGTATTTGGAATTTCTCATTTTGGCTTGTACTATTTATATTCTAGCATCACTTATGCTACTACAGCCTTGGGATGGAGTGCATTTCGCAGATATTCTGGCAGTCTTGCTTCAAAATCAGCGGTAAAAGCAGTCAGTTGTTCATCGCTGAGTTTTAAAATTTCCTGAAGGCTTGCCATTAAAGCATCCATCAGGATACCAAGTGATCTGGTGAACTACTCGGCAACTGAGTTACCAGAGCATCTGAATTAAGGCGGGATACCGCCTTTTCAGGGTGCGTCCATGACACCACTACTGTTTGCTCTTTAGAGCTATACAGCTACTTTTATTATTTCTGGCGTTTTTAGTCCGGTTACGGACAGTTCCTTTTTCTCTCCGGATACGGAGAGATATTTTCTCAGGATGTTATATGCACCTACAGCATCTGCGTTATACTTCCGGTTTCTGTCCCTGTACAGTCCCCTTTGTTTTCGGTTGCATGGCTGTGCATATCTTTTTTCCACCTCTGGTGACAGCGGACTGCACTGGCTGGTATAGCTTTCTTCCTGTCTTACAAAACGGATCCCGTACATCTTAAGCTTATATTCCATCATGCTATAGAGCCTGTTATACGGCAGATTGTGGAACTTCTGGTTTGTTCTGTGTCCCAGGTCTTTTCCTTTCCGGATATTCCGGATATCCCCTGCCACAACACAGGTAATTCCCTGTTCACGGCAGTATTTTGCAAAGTATCTTGTGATCTTGTGTAGATAATCCGTTACCGAGTTCTGCTTTTTCTGATATAATCTGCGAATATGTTTTGATGTGACTGGATGTTTTATTCCCTTCACAGACTGCTGTCCATACCATTGTGCCTGCACCCTTGCAATCTCTTTATGAAAATATCTTTCCAATGCAAGATATCTTCTGCCCAGGATAAATGTATTCCCATTCCCGGAATCATAGCATGTCATAAGATTATGAAGTCCCAGATCAACTGACAGATAGTGTCCATTCTGCGAAAGTTCTTCCCTCTCTGAAATCTCATAAACAACAATAACTTTACATTCACCTTTTTCCGGTGGGTAGATCCGCAACTGTTTGATCTGATCCATGCCCCTGAAAATCTTATTTTCAAGATAAAGAAAGTTCTCATGGATCTGATACGTTTCTTCCATATATCTTTTTAATGCTTTTGGAAGGGACAGACGGACTTTTTCTGTGTCCCATTCATGTACAATTCCCATCTGCATATAGGTAATGGGGATACTTTCCTGTTTAAACCGCGGTGGTCTGGGATTCTCAATCCCTCCGGATCTTTTCAAGGCGTAAAAAGATTTCCATGCTTTATCCAGCAGCTTGCAGACTTCCTGGGCTGTCTGAGATGGAAGCTGTTTATACCACAGATCCTCTCTATGGGATTTTTTCTGATAATACCAGTCCGGGTATTTCTCCATTCCCATTTCTTTGTAATGCTGACGTTCGTAATTACAGACATTCCAGAGCTTGGATGCCGCATAACACATATGTCCGATGACGTTTGCATATTCCTGACTGACCTTTATGGATGTTTTCTTTGACAGCAGCATTTCCCACCTCTATGATCTCAATAAGCTTTACTCTGATGCTCAATATATCTGCGGATATTTTCTTCCGACACAGACCCGACCGTTTCCACATAATAGGAATGGTTCCACAGCTCTCCTTTCCAAAGCTGTTCTCTTATTTCCGGAAAACGTTCGAATAATTTCCTGCCGGTGATCCCTTTCAGATATTTCACGATCGCAGTTATGGATAATTTGGGAGGAGCAGACACAAAACAGTGCACATGGTCTCCTTCCCCGCATTCAAACAAATGGACGGTAAAACCTTTATCCGCTGCGATCTCCTGCACCAGCTCCTGAAGATATGCTTCAATCTCCGCATTCAATATCTTCCGCCGGTATTTCACTGACCATACCATATGGTAATTAATATTGCACACACAAGTGCGGTAATGTATAAGATTCTCCTTCATACATATAGTATAGCATAGTATTAAGAATATCACAATAAAATGCCGAACATATTTTCTTTTTTAATAAAGCTGGATACAGCATTTTTTAGTAAAAAAATAAATATATTTTACTTATAATGTGCAGATATGCACAGTTTACGCTTTCATCTCGGCAATTGAATTACCGAGGATTCCCGCTTATCTTACTAAAACCTGTTTCATAGACAGTTCCTCTCATATATACATTTTTTCTTCTAATTATTTTTTGAATTTGTACTTTCCTTTTCCGTGACCGGATACTGGTTCGATAATATCTGCCTGTACCAGATTTGAAAGAAGTTTGGATGCTCCTGAGCTTTTTAATTCAAGAAGTTCCATAACTGCACTTCTGCCGAATACTTCTTCAAAACCAAATTTCTCGAAAAGTCTGTGGATATGAATAGTTGTTCTTACCGAAAAGTCGTTACATTTTTCAGAAAGCACTCTTTCAATGTCCACTTTTACGTCTTGAATGTCCACTTTTTCTTCTCCAATATCCACTTTTTTTCCATTCCAAAGTCCACTTATATGAAGATTGCGATTATGGAGTTCATTTTTTTCATTTAAAAGTAGATTTCTGAGAAATACTTCAAGATATTCTGTGGTTTCATGAATACCTTTTTGTAAGTTCGTATAGTTTGCACGGACAAGTGCATTTCTGAAATACCACGCATTTTCTGCAAAAATGTCATTGGTCGCTGAGAATCCAAGCATCCGCAAATATTTAATAAAGAACACTGCCGTTGTTCTTGTATTACCTTCTCCGAAGATATGGATTTGCCATAATCTTGAAATAAATATCGCAAGATGATGGATAATTTCATCCATTGACAAACCTTTATAGCTAAAAGCTTTCTCCTGCGAAAAATCATATTCCAGCGTTGCTCTCAGTTCTGAAGCACTACCATACATAACAGTTGCGCCATCAAGCACCCATTCTTTCTTTGTAATGTTATAATCCCTGAACTTTCCGGCATGTTCGTAGATTCCCTGGAAAAGTTTGCGATGGATAGAGATATATTCATTTGGAGAAAATGAAAACCCTGTTTCGGACAGAAGTTCTGCAATACGCAAAGAAACCTTATCTGCTTCCTCGGTACGTTCATCATCAGACAAATGTACTGGTCTTTCTTCATAGTAGCTATCAATAAGGCTTTGTGCTTCTTTCATCGTGATTTTGCCTTCAATATTCTGAATGGCAGTATCAACCAAATATTTAGATGGTTTAAGTCCGTCCACTGCCTGAAGCCCAATTGCTGTACTCCAAGCATAACCTTTATACGCTTTATCTGGTTCAGACTCTCGCAAATACTCTTTAAACGGGTCTTTTTCCATAGACACTACCTCTTTTATGATTCAATAAAAGCACTTCCCAGATCAACCTCCAAGAAGTGCTTTCATTTTTCTTATTTATAATTTCATATTAATACAGTTTCGCGCCAGCCGGGATATGGTTATCAACCATGATCAGATGAAGTTCTTCATCCTCAGAATCCTTCAGGTTATTTACTGCGGAAAGCAGCATACCGCAGGACTCGATTCCCATCATCTTACGTGGTGGCAGGTTTGTGATCGCAATCAGGGTCTTGCCTACCAGTTCTTCTGGCTCATAGTAAGCGTGGATTCCGGAAAGGATGGTACGGTCTGTGCCTGTTCCGTCGTCCAGTGTGAACTGAAGGAGTTTTTTGCTCTTCGGAACTGCAACACACTCTTTAACCTTAACTGCACGGAAGTCAGATTTGCTGAATGTATCGAAGTCAACATCTTCTTCAAATAAAGGCTCAACCTTTACATTGGAGAAGTTGATCTTCTCATTCGGTGTGAAGAATCCGTTGTTGTCGTTTGCTGCTACCTCTGCAGTATCGCCTGCTTTGGCTGCGCTCTTATCAGAGTCAAGGCTCTTCATTGTCGGGAACAGAAGTACGTCTCTGATTGCCTGGCTGTCTGTCAGGAGCATAACGAGACGGTCGATTCCGTATCCGATACCACCTGTTGGCGGCATACCGATCTCCAGTGCGTTCAGGAAGTCTTCGTCTGTGTGATTGGCTTCCTCATCACCTGCGTCTGCAAGAGCATCCTGTGCTTTGAAACGCTCTCTCTGGTCGATCGGGTCGTTCAGCTCGGAATATGCATTACACATTTCCCATGTATTGATAAAGAGCTCGAAACGCTCTACCTTGTTCGGATCAGAAGGTTTCTTCTTGGTCAGAGGAGAAATCTCGATCGGATGATCCATGATGAATGTCGGCTGGATCAGCTCTTTCTCACAGTACTCCTCGAAGAAGAGGTTGATGATATCACCTTTCTTATGACGTTCCTCATACTCGATATGATGCTCGTCAGCAAGTTTCTTTGCTGCCTCATCATCTGCTACTTCGTCAAAATCGATTCCTGTATATTTCTTGATGGCATCGTTCATGGTCAGACGTGCGAACGGCTTACCAAGATCGATCTCAATACCATTGTAGGAAATCTTTGTGGAACCGCAGACTTTCTCTGCAAGGTAACGGAACATGGACTCTGTCAGTTCCATCATTCCTTCATAATCAGTATATGCCTGATAAAGCTCCATCAGAGTGAACTCCGGATTGTGACGGGTGTCAACACCCTCGTTACGGAATACACGGCCGATCTCGTAAACTCTCTCAAGTCCGCCGACGATCAGTCTCTTAAGATAAAGCTCCAGGGAAATACGAAGCTTAACATCTTCGTTCAGCGCATTATAATGTGTCTCAAACGGTCTTGCTGCGGCACCACCTGCATTGGAAACCAGCATTGGTGTCTCAACTTCCATGAAGTCACGTCCTGCAAGGAAGTTACGGATCTCTTTGATGATCTGGGAACGTTTGATGAATACATTCTTGCTGTCCTGGTTCATGATAAGATCCACATATCTCTGACGATAACGGGTATCTGTATCTGTCAGCCCGTGGAATTTCTCAGGAAGGATCTGTAAACTCTTGGAAAGAAGAGTCATCTTCTCTGCATGAATGGAGATCTCACCTGTTCTTGTTCTGAAAGCAAATCCTTCCAGACCAAAAATATCACCGATATCAGATTTCTTGAAATCTGCATAGGAATCGGTTCCAATGGCGTCTCTCGCCACATAAACCTGAATATTACCCTGTAAGTCCTGGATATTGCAGAAAGAAGCTTTTCCCATTACACGTTTGAACATCATACGTCCTGCGATCGCTACGTGGATCGGGCTTGCGTCCATGATGCTTCTTCTTTCTTCATAATCCTTCTTCTGAGCCTCTTTTGCCTGCTCTTCATCAAGACCTGTTACGTCAAGCTCCTTGCGGTCTTTGAGAAGCTCTGCCTCATGTGCTTCATAAAGCTTCTTTACCTCAAGGGAATGATGTGTCTGATCAAATTTTGTGATCTGAAACGGGTCCCTGCCGTTTGCCTGAAGGTCTGCCAGTTTGTCACGACGTACCTTAAGCAGCTGGTTTACATCCTGCTTCTTCTGCTCTGCCACTTGTTGGCCTCCTTAATCTATCTATCGTTCAGCGGATATGTGCGATCCGCTCCGTTACCTGTTTTATACGTTTCTCTGGATCTCAAGAACTTTGTATTTCATGATTCCGGACGGCATTTCAACCTCAACGATATCGTTGGTGTGAGCGCCGATCAGCGCCTTACCTACCGGAGACTCGTTGGAGATCTTACCCTCAAGGCTGTTAGCCTCTGTGGAACCTACGATCTTCAGCTCCATGTCTTCATCAAACTCATAATCATGAACCTTAACCTTGCAGCCTACGCTGATTCTATCAAGATCAACTTCGTCCTCTACTACAACCTCGGCATTCTTGAGGATCTTCTCGATCTCCTCGATACGTGCCTCGATATCTCTCTGCTCGTCTTTTGCTGCATCGTACTCAGCGTTCTCAGAAAGGTCTCCCTGCTCTCTGGCCTCTTTAATCTTTCCTGCAACTTCTTTTCTCTTAACAACTTTCAGATCGTGCAGCTCGTCTTCCAGTTTTCTAAGTCCTGCGTATGTGAGTAAGTTCTTCTTTGCTTCTTCCATTTTGCCTTACTTCCTTTCAAAACCGCGCTGTTTTTTTCTGAAAAAATACAGCTTCGGATATTTCTGTTGCTACCATTCCCAAGAGCTCTTTTTCCTAAAAAAGGGCGTAAAAACCTCAGGATATTCACAATTCCTGTATTATACCGAAAAGCCCCTGTATTGTCAAGCATTCCACGTCGAAAAAAGGGCCCTGAAAATGTAGAAAAAACCGCAGGAAAATTTAAATTTCCACACGGTTTTTTCGCAGCATTTTTTCTTATTTCTGTTTCTTATTTTTCTTCCGGGAAAAGGTCTTTATACCGGTTGGTTACCATCTGTGTCTGGAACTCAAAATCCTGCTTGTGCTGATTGACCAGTGTAGACAGGATAATTCCGGAAAACCAGCAGATAATCGCTGTCATGATCACAAATCCACTTACGATCAGTGTAGGCAGTTTGTTCACAGTTCCCACTTCCAGAAAGTGGATCAGTACCGGAATAAAAAATGCCATCCCGACTACAAACAGCACCGCTGCTATAATAGAAAAGAATTCCAACGGCTTATAATTTTTAAACATTCTCATGATCGTCTTCAGCACTTTAAATCCATCTGCGTAGGTATTCAGTTTGGATTCGCTTCCCTCCGGACGGTCGCGGTATTCAATGATCACATTCTCTACCTGCATGTTCTTGTCAATGGCATGAATCGTCATTTCTGTCTCAATCTCAAAATTTCTGGAAAGGACCGGAAATGTTTTTACAAAGCGGTAACTCATTGCCCGGTATCCGGTCATAATGTCCTTGATATCACTTTTGAAAAGGCGGTTGATAGAACCACGGACAATGCTGTTTCCGAAATTATGGAAAGGACGTTTGTTCTCTGTAAAATATGTAGAGGACAGGCGATCTCCGACAACCATGTCTGTTCCGTTTTTCAGAACTTTCTCACACATCTGTGCCGCAAATTCCGCCGGATAGGTGTCGTCCCCGTCAACCATCAGATAGCACTGTGCATCAATATCACGAAACATACTGCGGATTACGTTGCCCTTTCCCTGCTGATATTCATAACGGACAACAGCCCCTTCTTTCCTCGCAATCTCGTCTGTACCATCTGTGGAATTGTTATCATATACGTAAATCACAGACTCCGGAAGTGCTTTTCGCATATCACGGATAACCTTGGCTACAGTCTTACTTTCGTTATAGCAAGGTATCAAAACTGCTATTTTATCTGGCATCTGTACTTTTTTTCTCCTGTAAAGCTCTTATGTTTTCTGACCGACCCACTGACTGTAGCACGCGTTCTGTTCCTTGTCAATAGCCCTGGCGGTTTCTTCCTCTTTATCGTTCAAGAAGCATATCTGTAAGTTTTTTCAGTTCTTCATAACTTGCAATATTGTTGGATTCTCTCCGGATTCCGGCACTGTGCCGCATGCCTGCCGTATACCAGGCTACATGTTTCCGCATTTCACGGATTCCGATATATTCACCTTTGATTTCGATCTGGTTTCTGGCATGACGCAGGATCATTTCACAAACTTCCTCCACGGTTGGTTTCGGAAGTTTTTCTCCGGTAAGAAAATAGTGGTTCAGCTCCCGGAAGATCCACGGGTTTCCACGTACTGCACGGCCGATCATCACCGCATCACAGCCGGTTTCTTTAAACATGGCTGCTGCGGTTTCCGGTGAAATGATATCTCCGTTTCCGATCACGGGAATCGTCACCGCTTCCTTCACCCTGCGGATGGCATCCCAGTCTGCCTGTCCGGAATAATACTGCTGGCGGGTTCTTCCATGTACAGCAATGGCTGCTGCCCCGGCATCTTCCACACGTCTGGCGATTTCCACCACATCCACCGGTGTTTTATCATCAAAACCGATACGCACTTTCACAGTCACCGGCTTGGAAATGGCGCCGGAAACACTGCGTACGATCTCTTCGATCAGTTTAGGATTTTTCAGAAGTGCGGAGCCTTCCCCGTTGTTTACCACCTTGGGGACAGGGCATCCCATATTGATATCAAGAATGTCAAAAGGACGCTCCTCGATACTTTTTGCCACCTCTGCCATCAGATCCGGCTCACTGCCAAAAAGCTGCATGGATACCGGATGCTCCCCTGGATTGATCTCCATCAGTGCCTCTGTATTCTTATTGTGAAAAGAAATTGCCTTGGCGCTGACCATCTCCATACAGATCAGTCCTGCTCCCTGCTCCTTGCAAAGTCTTCGAAATGCCAGATCTGTAACCCCGGCCATCGGCGCAAGCACAAAGGGATTCGGGATCTCCACATTTCCGATCTTCCACTGCATCTTCATGGATCAGTCCTCAACTGTATCTGCTTTTTTCTTAAGTTCCTCGTCCGGGATATCTCCCAGGAAAAATACTTTGTAGTACATTTCCAGAGATTCCAGAAGCTCTCTTTTGTCACGCTGGAGTTCCTTGATCTTCAGCGCACTTCCGATCTCATCAAAACGGGCATCTGCCTCCAGTGCTTCTGTCTTAAACTGCAGGCTTCCGTCCTCGTCAAATTCCAGTGTCAGGATCCCGCCTACATCCTCTGTGAAAAGCACGCACATGATCTGCAGTTCCTGCTTTACTGCTTCCGGAAGGGACGCAAAATCCTGGTTAAAATAATATTTCTGCTCATATGAGCTTGCTCCGCAGAGCACAATGTTATCCTGATACATAAATACTCCTTTATTTATAACATAAATTCATCATAAAACATTGCCGAAAAACTACTGCCGGAAATTTTATCCGATCTGTATTTCTCTATTTTTACACATAGCTGTACAGTCCTCGCACAGAAACTTCTCCAGAATTTACTTCTTCAATGGTGCCGTCTGCACGTTCCACCAGAAGTTCCCCGCCGGCGTTGATTCCTCTTGCGATTCCCTCGTACGGATCGTTCTGATCCAGCACACGTACCGGCTGGTTCAGATTGGCCAGAAGTTTCTCATAATCCGGTTTCAGGCCGCTTAAGTCTTCTGTCTCCACAAACTTCTCATAATTTTCCTCAAAATGCTTCATCACAAGTCCGGTTACCTCTGCCCGGTCAAAAAGATGTCCGCTTTCCAGATACAGGGAGGTAGCTTTGTCCGCCATTTCTTCCGGAAAACTGTCCATATTTACATTGATCCCGACGCCAATAACCGCACAGCCGATCTTATCCTGTTTCATGGTCATCTCGGTAAGGATCCCACAGATTTTTTTGCGGGAAACTACCACGTCATTAGGCCATTTGATTCCTACATCAAGACCAAGATCCGCAACTGCCTGTGCAACAGAAAGTCCCATAACAAGTGTCATCATCGGCGCTTTCTGAGGAGAAAATTCCGGGCAGAGAAGAATGCTCATGGTGATGGCACTGTCTGGCGGTGCACTCCACCGTCTTGTAAAACGTCCACGGCCTGCGGACTGATACTCTGCCACAAAAAGCTCACCATGTCCCGCTCCTTCTTCCTTCCAGGCACGTTTGCCCCAGAGGTTGGTGGAATCAATTTCTCTTGCAAAATGGACGGTTTTGCCCGCCCATTTTGTATGTGTTGCCTGTGAAATTATTTCTTCATTAAATAACTCTGCCATTATTTCTCCGGCTCTCCTAATGTAGCAACGATCACAGCCTTGATGGTATGCATACGGTTCTCTGCTTCGTCAAATACCTTGGACTGCGGAGACTCGAATACCTCGTCTGTAACCTCCATGTCTGTAAGGTTGAAACGCTCGCCCATCTCTTTTCCAATCTTGGTCTTAAGATCATGGAATGCAGGCAGGCAGTGAAGGAAGATTGCCTTCTCACCGGCGTTCTCCATTACATGTTTCGTAACTTTGTATGGTGTCAGGTCATGGATACGCTCTGTCCATACTTCGTCAGGCTCGCCCATGGATACCCATACATCTGTGTAGATAATGTCTGCATCTTTGGTTCCTGCCTCTACATCCTCTGTGAGAGTGATGGTGGAACCTGCCTCTTTTGCCCACTGCTGGCACTGTGCTACCAGTTCATCATTCGGGAAATATTTTTTATTGGTGCAGGCTACGAAATCGAGACCAAGTTTGGAGCATACAACCATGAGGGAGTTACCCATGTTGTAACGGGCATCACCCATGTATACAAGTTTCAGGCCTTTCAGTTTGCCGAAATGCTCACGTACTGTCAGCATATCTGCAAGCATCTGTGTCGGATGATACTCGTTTGTCAGACCATTCCATACCGGAACACCTGCATGTTTTGCAAGCTCCTCAACAATATCCTGGCCAAATCCGCGGTATTCAATTCCTTCATACATTCTTCCAAGAACTCTTGCTGTATCTGCGATGCTCTCTTTCTTTCCGATCTGGGAACCTGTCGGATCAAGATAAGTGGAACCCATTCCCAGATCATGAGCAGCTACTTCGAAGGAACAGCGTGTTCTTGTACTTGTTTTTTCAAAGATCAGGGCAATGTTCTTGCCTCTGTAATACTCATGAAGCTCTCCGGCTTTTTTCTTTGCTTTCAGGTCCGCTGCAAGATCGATCATATAAGTGATCTCTTCCGGTGTAAAGTCTTTCAGTGTCAGGAAATTTCTTCCTTTAAGATTCATAATATATCCTCCTCACGGCTGCAGATTTATTTCTGCTCTGCCGGTTTATCTGTCATGATTTCCTTCAGGGATGTTGCCAGCCCTGCAATGCCCTGTATCTCGGACGGAATAATGATCTTCGTTGCTTTGCCGTCGGCAACTTTTGTGAGTGCTTCCAGGCTCTTCAGGGTAAGAACGGACTCGTCTGCTCCTGCATCTTTGATCATGCGAAGTCCCTCCGCAGTTGCCTGCTGTACTTTAAGAACTGCCTGTGCCTGTCCTTCTGCTTCTTTGATCATACGCTCTTTCTGTGCTTCCGCATGAAGGATCGCTGCCTGTTTCTCAGCCTCCGCGTCAAGGATCGCGGACTGTTTTTTACCTTCTGCGACAAGGATGGTAGAACGTTTCTCTCCTTCTGCTTTCAGGATGGCTTCTCGTCTCTCACGCTCGGCTTTCATCTGTTTCTCCATGGCATCCTGGATGGCTGCCGGAGGAATGATGTTCTTAAGCTCTACACGGTTCACCTTGATTCCCCATGGATCTGTAGCTTCATCAAGGGAAGCTCTCATCCTGGTGTTGATGACTTCACGGGATGTCAGTGTCTCATCCAGTTCCATATCACCGATGATATTACGAAGTGTTGTAGCAGAAAGATTCTCGATAGCCATGATCGGATTCTCAACGCCATATGCATAAAGCTTCGGATCTGTGATCTGGAAAAATACAACGGTATCGATCTGCATGGTTACGTTATCTTTCGTGATCACCGGCTGCGGTGGAAAATCCACAACCTGCTCTTTTAAGTTTACTCTTCTTGCAACACGCTCAATGAACGGAACCTTGAAATGAATACCTGTGCTCCAGGTAGCTTTGTAAGCGCCAAGACGTTCCAGTACCACAGCATAAGCCTGCGGCACAATGCGAATGCAGGATGCAAGTACCCACAATACAAGAACGATGACTACAAGCAAAACAATAACTCCACCCATAATTTTAGCCCTCCTTATTATCTTCTTTTACGATCAGCTTCACTCCGCGGATCTCTTTGATCTCAACTACTGCACCGGCCGGTATTTCAACCGATTCGTCGGCTGAACGTGCCGTCCATTCGATATCATTGATCCGCACCTGCCCGGTCTGAGCCAGGTTGTTGATTGGCTGTATCACTACGGCCCTTTTTCCCAGAAGGCTCTCTGCATTGGTCTTCTCCACGCCCTTGTTCATGTAGCGAACCGCCAGAGGTCTGGTAAAGATCAGAAGCACCACGGAAACTCCGAAAAATAAAAGGAGCTGTACAACAATTCCCCCGCCGAGCCACGAGACAATGCACGCCACAAGAGCACCGCCTGCAAACCAGACAGTGGTAAGTCCTACCGTGATCGCTTCAATTACCAGTAAAATTGCCAGTATTCCAAGCCAGGCCAAAGGTGTCATAAAACCCCTCCTCTCTTATTCTCTTCTCTGTCTTGCAGCTTCATACATCAAAATCCCCGATGCCATAGCAGCATTCAGCGATTCTACTTTTCCGCACATCGGGATGCGTATCAGGCAGTCTGCTGCGTCCGCAGCCTGGTCTGTAAGACCTTTTCCCTCGTTTCCGATAAAAAATGCGGTACCACCTTTATAGGATTCATGATCGTAGGAATTCTCACCTTTCAGATGAGCTGCAAAACTGCGGATTCCTTTTTCTTTCAGCTTCTTTTCTAATGATACCACATCTTCCACATATAGAAAAGGCATTCTGTAAATGGAGCCCATGGTAGAACGGATCACCTTGGGATTTGTGATATCCACACAGGTTTTTGTAAGAAAAACGCCGCTCACGCCGGCACCCTCACCGGTCCTAAGAATGGTTCCCGCATTTCCCGGATCCTGAAGATCTTCAAGGACCATGACCAGAGGATTTTCTCCTGCCAGTACTTCTTCCTCGCTCCAGGAAGGCAGTTTCAGAACGGTAAGGATTCCCTGGGGAGTCTTGGTATCACACATCTGACGGAATACGGAATCTTTCACGATCTCATAAGGATATTTCTCTACCTGAGCCATCAGTTCCCCATCCTGGGAAAAAGTCTCAGAGACAAACACCTGAAAAACCCAGTTTTCCGGTGCTTCCAGGAACATCTTCCGGCCTTCTGCCACAAAAAGTCCCTGTTCTCTTCTGGCTTTTGCCTTCTGGTTCAGTTGCATGACATTTTTTATTTTTGCATTTGATACGCTGGTTATCATACTTTTTATCTTACTCCTTGCACTTATCCTGTTTACGGAATCTTCGAAAAATCACTTCATAAACGCCGGTTCCGCATTAAGATCCTTATTTTTTCCAATGGCGATTATGGAACAGCGGTCCGGAAGCGGCTCGGACGGTTTCAGATCTACTGTGACATTTTCGCCCTGTTTAATACCAATGATATTGATGTGAAAACGCTCACGTACATTCAGATCTATCAGGCTTTTTCCAACCCATGACTCCGGAATGGAAAACTCCGCCATACTGAATTCCGCCGAAAGTTCAAATACATCCAGATATCCGCCGGACAGGAGATTTCTGGCAACACGGAGTCCCATGGCCTGTTCCGGATAAATGATTTTATCTGCACCGATTTTGTCAAGAATACGTCCATGAAGAGAATTCATGCTTTTTGCAACTACAAAGGGAACTCCCAGATCCTTGGCCTGCATGGTTGCGGAAATGCTGGCTTCCAGATTTTCGGCAACTGCGATAATGGCCACATCCACATTCTGAACTCCCAGTGCTTTCAGGATTCCAGGTTCACGGACATCTGCTTTCACCGCGTAGGTTACTTTTTCGGAAATCTCTTCGATATTTTCTTCTTTGTCGTCAATGGCAAGGACATCACAGTCGGACTCTGCCAGCGTCACCGCCAGAGTCATTCCAAACTGTCCAAGCCCGATCACAGCAAAAGATTTATTTTTCATTTTATTCTCCTGTTTAACCGATCATGATATCTTCTTCCCCGAGATGAGTCGTGCTTCCCGGCCTGTTACGCACACGCACCACAACTGCAGTTCCCAGTGTCAGTGGTCCGATACGTCCCAGATACATGGTAAGGATCACAATCCACTTGCCTGCCACATTCAGCTGAGGTGTCAGTCCTCTGGAAAGTCCTACTGTAGCCCCCGCAGAAGTGATCTCATATAAAACATCTGCCAGATCCACTCCCGGCATTACTGCGGACAAAAGCACCGTCATGGTAAAAAGGATCAACACACTGGTTCCTGCAACAACCATGGCAGAACGGAGATAGCTCTCACGGATCCTGCGGCCGTATACCTCTACATCCTTTTTTCCCTGAAGATATGCTGCAATAGAAAGGATCAGAACCGCAATGGTAGTAGTCTTCACACCACCGGCAGTGCCCATGGGTGATCCTCCGATAAACATCCACAGTAGTGAGATGATCACGGTAGGTGTGGACAAAAGCGACTGATCCATGGTATAAAATCCCGCCGTACGTGTTGTCACTGACTGGAAAAAGGATGCCATGAGCTTTGTTCCCAGTGGTGCCCCCTTTAGCGTGGAAGGGTTTCCGGATTCAAAGATAAATACCAGAAATGCTCCTGAAAATACCAGGATCCCGGTCATCGTAAGGACCAGCTTGCTCTGAAGCCGCAGTACACGAAAAACTCTGGATGGGGAGAGCTCTTTTCTCAGAACCTTGCGGAATTTATCCCACAGATCCCACCAGACGATAAATCCAAGACCTGACACAATGATCAGGCCAATCGTAGTGATATTGACCAGCGGATTGCTCACATATACCGAAAGGCTTGTTTCCCCGAAAAGATCGATCCCTGCGTTGCAGAATGCAGATACCGCCAGAAATATGGCATGCACCAGACCTTTTTTTATTCCAAATTCCGGTACAAAGCAAAACGCATACAGGACCGCACCGATTCCTTCTGCAAGAAACACGCATTTCACCACACTGCGGACTACAGCCACGACTCCACCCATTTCATCCAGGTTATAGGATTCCTTGATGATCCGCCGGTTTTTCAGGGAAATTTTCCGCCGGAGGCTGATGAATATCATATTCGCCAGTGCGATCAGTCCGATCCCGCCGATCTGTATCAGGCACAGGATAACCGCTTTTCCAATGGGGCTCCACTGGACTGCCATAACAACTGTGGAAAGTCCCGTCACACATACGCTGGTTGCCGCTGTAAAAACAGCATCCGGGAAGGTAACAGCCTGCCCGGGTGCACTGCAGAACGGCAGCCACAAAATAAATCCGCCTACAAAAATCACCCCCGCAAAGCCGAGGGCAATTATTTGTGACGTATTCAGTTTATGCAATCCGTCTGAAACTTTTTTCAAGTTCATATTTTTTATTTATTGTAGTTGTGAGAAAGAGAATTGCAAACCTCCCACATGTAGGAATCTACATTCTTCTGCATTGCAAGAGCCTCATTGATGTCAAAATCAACGAACTCACCGTGGCGATATCCAACAACACGGCTGCGTTTACCGGCAACAAGAAGGTCTACTGCAAGAGCACCCATCATGGACGCATATACACGGTCCTTACATGTAGGGCTTCCACCACGCTGCATGTGACCAAGGATAGTTGCACGTGTCTCGATGCCTGTTGCAGCCTCGATACGTTTTGCCATAGCCTCTGAATGGCCGATACCCTCAGCATTTACGATGATATGGTGTTTCTTGCCTTTCTTACGGCTCTCTACGATATTGTCAATAAGCTTCTGCTCGTCGTAATCATATTTCTCCGGGATCAGGATATCCTCAGCACCGTTTGCGATACCGCACCATACTGCAAGGTATCCGGCGTTACGTCCCATAACCTCGATGATACTGCATCTCTCATGGGATGTGGATGTATCACGTACCTTATCGATGGCTTCCATCGCTGTGTTTACAGCTGTATCGAAACCGATGGTGTACTCGGTACATGCGATATCAAGGTCAATGGTTCCCGGCAGGCCAATGGTATTGATTCCAAGGTTCGCAAGTTTCTGAGCACCTGCGAAGGAACCGTCTCCACCGATAACAACAAGGCCGTCGATTCCATGCTTTCTGCAGATCTCTGCAGCCTGCTGCTGTCCTTCCTCTGTTCTCATCTCTGCACATCTGGCAGTATAAAGAATTGTTCCGCCTCGCTCAATCGTATCGGAAACATCTCTTGCTGTCATGTCTCTGATCTCTTCATTTAAGAGACCGCTGTATCCTTTATAGATTCCCTTTACGTTCAGTCCGCTGCTTAATCCTCTTCTGACAACAGCACGGATTGCAGCATTCATTCCAGGTGCGTCACCGCCACTGGTCAAAACGCCGATCGTTTTGATTTTGTTCTCTGCCATATTGTTATCCTCCATCTTATGAAACAACCTATTGTAATACACATATTCGGATATAGTTTATAGCATTTTTATAAGTTTTTCAATACTCTGTCCACAATTTTAACATTGGAACTTCCATATTTTTCACACATGTGTTTCAGCCAGGAATCCTCGATATGGACCTGATAGGCAGGCGGAAGTTTCTTCATTGCCTTGACATCTTTGAGATAAATAACCACACTGCTGTTTCCTCTGGATGACATCAGATCATCTACCAGACCGGTCTCGGCTTTTGCGTAGTCTTCCCGGCTTTCGAACTGGATCCACAGTTCTTTTGGCATATCATCGAAGGTACGGACTTTTTCCAGGATCAGTTTGCTGGCTTTGTCGTCTTCCGCAGATACTCTTCCCTGGATGAAAAGTCTGGCATCTTCGTTCAGGAACATCTGGCATTTTTCGTAATCACGCGGAAATACCACAACTTCCACGGTGCCTACCAGATCTTCTACGGTAAGGAACGCCATTACCTTATTATTCTTTGTATATTTTATGGTTTTATCCGTAATCATTCCGCCTACGATCACTTTCTGGTTATCGTAGACTTCCGGAATTCCGGTTTCATCATCCGGCTGGAAATCCGACGTTTTTGCAGAGATCATTTTTTCCATCATATTCCGGTAGCGCTCCAGTGGATGGCCGCTGAGATAAATGCCAAGAACTTCTTTTTCGAAGGTCAGGATGATCTCTTTCGGATATTCCTCAACCTGCGGCATACGGATCTCAAATTCCTTTTTATCTTCCTCAGAAGCAATATCAAAAAGGCTCAACTGTCCGGCCATGGTGTGCTTTTTGTCCTGGTTGATACTGTCGATGATCTGCGTATATATGGTCATCTTCTGTTTCCGGTTTCCTTCCAGACAGTCCAGTGCTCCGGCCTTGATCAGATTTTCCACAACACGTTTGTTGATCTGATCAATATTTCGCTCCACAAAAGTTTTCAGGGAAGTATATTCCCCGTGCTCCTCTCGTTCCCGCACAATCCCCTCAATAACCGGGCGGCCGATACTCTTGATAGCAGAAAGTGCATAGCGGATGGCACCGTTGTCAACAGAAAAACCATACATGCCATGATTGATATCCGGCGGAAGGATCTGGATTCCCATCTGACGGCATACGGAAATATACTCCGCTACCTTGTTTGGCATTTCCACAACGGACGTCATCAGCGCAGCCATGAATTCTACCGGATAGTAGTATTTCAGATATGCGGTCTGGTAGGAAACCACCGCATAAGCGGCAGCGTGAGACTTATTGAAAGCATACTTCGCAAAGTCTGTCATCTCATCGTAGATCTTGTTTGCGATCTCCTCGGAAATGCCGTTGGCGATACAGCCCGGAACCCCCTCTTCCACATTTCCGTAAACGAAATTCTGGCGCTCTTTTGCCATAACAGAAGCTTTCTTCTTGGACATGGCACGGCGCACCAGGTCGCTTCGTCCAAGAGTATAGCCTGCAAGATCACGGACGATCTGCATAACCTGCTCCTGGTATACGATACAGCCATAGGTCGGCTTCAGGATGGGCTCCATCTGCGGGCAGTCATAACGGATGGTATCCGGACGGTTTTTTCCGCGGATGTACTGCGGAATGAAATCCATGGGACCCGGACGGTAAAGGGAAATTCCCGCGATGACATCCTCAAGGCTCTGAGGCTTCAGTTCCTTCATGAAGTTTTTCATTCCGGCACTCTCAAGCTGGAACACGCCGTCAGTACGTCCTGTTCCGAGAGAATCCAGTACTTTTTTGTCGTTGTAATCAATTTTCTGCATATCCAGGAAAACGCCGGTACTCTGTTCTATCATTTTTACCGCGTTCTGGATAACGGTCAGGGTACGTAACCCCAGGAAATCCATTTTCAGAAGTCCCAGCTCTTCCAGTGTTGTCATGGTAAACTGTGTGACAATGGAACCGTCCTGGGCTCTGGAAAGAGGTACGTATTCGGATACGTCTTTCTGGCTGATTACCACACCTGCGGCATGCATGGAAGTATGTCTTGGAAGTCCCTCCAGACGCTTGGCAAGGTCGATCAGGCGGTGGATATCTTCCTGTTCCTCATAGGCTTTCCGGAATTCCGGATTCATTCCCAGGGCCTTATCAATGGTGATATTTGGCTCCTGCGGAACCATCTTGGCGATGATGTCTACCTGGGCATAAGGCATATCCAGAACACGGCCTACATCACGGATCACACCGCGGGCAGCCAGCGTACCAAAGGTAACAATCTGAACCACGCAATCATCGCCATATTTCCGTCGTACATAATCGATAACTTCCTGTCTTCGTTCGAAGCAGAAGTCCACATCTATATCCGGCATGGACACTCGTTCCGGATTCAGGAAACGCTCAAAGAGAAGATCATACCGGATCGGGTCCAGCTGGGTGATTCCAAGGGTATAAGCAACCAGACTTCCTGCGGCAGAACCTCGTCCAGGGCCGACCATGATATCATTGTCTCTGGCATATTTGATGAAGTCCCACACAATGAGGAAGTAATCTACATATCCCATGTTTTTGATGGTGGACAGCTCATAATCCAGGCGTTTTTTCAGCGCATCGGTTACCGGATGATAACGCTGTTCCAGCCCTTCATGGCAAAGCTTGTTCAGATACTCCCAGGAGGTCAGTCCGTCGGGCACATCATATTTCGGCAGCTTGGTCACGCCGAATTCGATCTCCACGTGGCAGCGCAGCGCGATCTTGTGGGTATTTTCCAGAGCTTCCAGAGCATATGGAAAAAGTCTCGCCATCTCTTCTGGAGATTTCACATAATACTGGCCGCCCTCATAGCGCATTCTGTTCTCATCGCTGAGTTTTTTCTGGGTCTGCAGACAGAGGAGCACGTCATGGGGCTCCGCATCCTCAGCCATGGTATAATGCACGTCATTGGTAGCAACCAGGTCGATTCCTGTCTCTCTGTGCATGCGGAGAAGCTGCTGGTTTACCGTCTGCTGCTCCGGAATTCCATGATCCTGAAGCTCCAGGAAGAAATTTCCTTTTCCAAAAATATCCTGATAACGCAGGGCTGCGATCTTTGCATCCTCATACATTCCACGGGCAAGATACCTTGCGACCTCTCCTGCCAGGCAGGCACTTAAGGCAATAATCCCCTCGTGATATTTTTCCAGAAGTTCCAGATCCACACGTGGCTTGTAATAAAAGCCTTCCACAAATGCCTTGGATACAATCTTCATCAGGTTGCTGTATCCCTGATTATTCTCGGCCAGCAGAACCAGGTGGTAATAACGGTCATCGCCACTTCCCACTTCACGGTCAAAGCGGGAACCCGGAGCCACATAAACCTCGCATCCCAGGATGGGATTGATCCCGGCTTCTCTGGCAGCCCTGTAAAAATCGATCACACCATACATAACGCCATGATCGGTGATCGCCGCGCTGTCCATTCCCAGTTCTTTTACTCTGGCTACATACTCTTTGATCTTATTGGAGCCATCCAGAAGACTGTATTCTGTATGGACATGTAAATGTGTAAACTCCAAATCCTTCTCTCCTTACTGTAAAAACAGGGCTCCGGATCCTCCCCGCTCTGCACTTTTCTCGGAACGTGCCGGAGCGTGTCTGATCCGGAGCCGGTCAACACCTTGTTATTTTTTAATGTAGATCCTCTTATCACGGATCTCTACTTTTCCTTCTTTCATCAGATGGCCGACCGCACGCTTGAATGCGTTCTTGCTGAGACCAAACTCTCTCTTGATGACTTCCGGTGAAGCATGATCATCAAATGGCAGCACGCCTGCAAATTCCTCGATTACGCTGAGTACGCTCTCTGCATCCTCATTGATCTGGATGTAGGCTTTCTGACGGTCACTGACATTCATCTTGCCATCCTCTTTTACCTCAGTGACACGAAGATCAAGAATAGCTCCCGGTCTGTATTTGCCGGTTGCCTCTCTTGCAGGGATCAGTGCGGAATATTTATCATCTACCGCAACAAAAACACCGAAGTTTCCGCTGATCTCATAGACACGGCCCTTCACCATATCTCCCGGTACATAAGGAGTTCTAGTGGAAAGATAATGGTACACTTTCATAGTTGCACAGAGTCTGCTGCTCTTATCTACATAAAGAGCTACCAGACATTCCTCACCTTCACGTACTCTGTTGGTCTGCTCATGGTATGGAAGAAGAAGATCCTTCTCCAGTCCCCAGTCAAGAAAAGCTCCTATTCTGGTGACCTGTTTAACCTTGAGGACTGCTGTCTGTCCCACCTGGAGCATCGGCTCACGGGTAGTCGCGATCAGTCTGTCCTGAGAATCTTTGTAGATGAATACCTCGATCTCATCACCTACTTTGGTTCCTTCCGGTACCTGTTTGGACGGAAGAAGCACACGCTCGTTCTGAGGTGCGTTTCGGTCCTCTCCAAGATATATTCCGAAATCTACGGTTTTTACAACCAGTAATTTCTGTTTTTTACCTAATTCTATCATTCTTACTCCTGTTCCTAAAAAAATATATATGTTCATTTACTGTTTGCTGTCCGTCCTGCATTATAACATAAGAGAATTATTATAGAAAGCACAAAAAAGGCAGCTTTGGAAATTTCTTTCCGTCACTGCCTTTTATCGGTCGGTTATGCGGATATCTGTGATCCGCATCCGGTCCATCTGTTTTTTTACTAATTTATTCTGTCGGTTTCTCAATCGGCATCGGGTTTTTCATCTTGATGACGAAAAGTACGATCAACATCAGCACGATTCCAACCGGAAGAGCGATCCATGCTGTTTTTACAAAGCCTGCAACAATATAAGTTACAAAGGATACTGCCGCAGCCAGGATCGCATACGGAAGCTGTGTGGAAACGTGAGTTACGTGATCACACTGTGCTCCTGCGGAAGCCATGATCGTTGTATCAGAGATCGGTGAACAGTGATCTCCGCAAACCGCACCTGCCATGCAGGCAGACATGGAAATGATCATCATCTCAGGACTGGATTTCTCAAATACCGCAACAACGATCGGGATCAGGATACCAAAAGTTCCCCAGGATGTACCGGTAGCAAATGCAAGTCCACATCCAACCAGGAAAATAATGGCCGGAAGGATAACCTCAATACCACCTGCAACAGAACGCATTGCCTCTTCTACGAATACCGCAGCACCAAGTGAGTCTGTCATAGCCTTCAGTGTCCATGCAAAGGTCAGGATCATGATCGCCGGTACCATGGCCTTGAAGCCTTCCGGGATGCATCCCATACAATCTCTGAAATTGATCACACGTCGGATCATATAGAAGATAATGGCAAATACCAGACCAAAGGCACTTCCCATTGCAAGGCCTGTAGAGGCATCACTCTGTGAAAATGCAGTAACAAAATCTGTTCCGCTGAAAAATCCGCCTGTATAGATCATACTGATGACACAGCAGATAACAAGCACAACGATGGGGATCACAAGATCGATCACCCTTCCTCTCGGATTCGGTGTCTCATCATCCGTTGCATTCTCATACGGTCTTGCAGATGTTGTATAAAGATCTCCGTTCAGAGCATTGATCTCATGTATTCTCATGGCACCAAATTCGGTTTTCATCAGCACCATGCCAACCATCATTACGATCGTGAGAATTGCGTAAAAGTTATACGGAATGGTTCTTACAAAGATTGCAAGTCCATCCTGTCCTTCTACGAATCCGCTGACTGCTGCAGCCCAGGATGAGATCGGTGCGATGATACATACCGGAGCAGCTGTCGCATCGATCAGGTATGCAAATTTCGCTCTGGATACGTGATGTCTGTCAGTTACCGGACGCATAACGCTTCCTACTGTCAGGCAGTTAAAATAATCGTCAATGAAGATCAGGATTCCAAGGATGATCGCTGCAAGTTCCGCGCCCACACGAGTGTGGATCTTTTTGCTGGCCCATCGTCCGAATGCGGCGGAGCCGCCGGCCTTGTTCATCATACATACCACAGATCCCAGGATTACCAGGAAGATCAGGATACCTACGTTATAGCTGTCAGAAAGAACCTTGATGATTCCTCCCTCAAAAATCTGTGTTACTGTTCCTTCGAATTTGAATCCGGAATAAAGCAGTGCTCCTACTACAATTCCCACAAACAGAGAACTGTATACTTCTTTTGTGATCAGCGCAAGGATGATCGCTACAAGAGGTGGAAGCAGTGCCCAGATTGTTGCATACAGAGCAGGCTGATAAGTCTCCTCCGCATCCGCAGCCAGCACAGTCAGGGGACTTGCCAGTGCGCCCATGAATACCATTGCCATAACAGACAATGCTGTTCCTGCTTTTTTACTCATTTTTCTCCTCCCTTTTCGGGGACAAAAAAACGGAGGCTGTCCCTTCTTAGAACACCTCCGGTTAAATAATCTTCTTTATTCAACTTACGATAGCGCTCCACATCCGTGACAGTACAACGCATATTCTGCGTTATCCCAGTACCCTGTCATCTGGCCTTTCAGAGCACTTCGGCAGATTTTCCTTTCTTTATGGACAGCCTGCCAGGGCCTCTCGTCCATAAATACTGATAAAATCCGCACCTCTATCTCTTTATCCGTGACCGTTTACCCCCGCAAGGTTTCCCGGTCGCCTTTTTTCTTTATACTGTAGCAGTTTCCGACATAAATATCAAGTAGTTTGCTGTATAAATATCAGTCATACCAATTATCATGCTGCTGATCTCAGGAGCACTCTTCGTTCAGTAGCCACTTCACATCCACACCCAGCACTTTTGCAAACACTCTCAGTTCATAATCTGCCACAAAACGTTCTCCGCCTTCGATCCTGCTGATACTGTCACGTTCCAGCATCACACCTTCCACCTGCATTTTTGCCGCCAGATCTGACTGTGACATCCGTTTTATATTTCTCATCTGACGTATTTTTTCTCCGGAAACGTTCTTTCTTCCCTGATAAGTGTAAATTTTCATCCTGCCACCTGTTTTCCAAAATGTGTTAATGTTCTGCATTTTTCTTGACATTAGCACATATTTTGGTGGCACCTGTGTTAAAGGTCAGCAAATCTGGTTTTTTTCGACAAAAAATGAACATTTCTTCATTGTTTTACCCTGGATAGTATCTTTTACAGGACACTATTGTATCAGTAAAACAGTTATTCCATTCTGAATTACTGCCCGCCCGTAAACGGCACCTCTCCACAATTTATATTCCACAAAAAAAGAATGCCACACTTTTCCATGTGACATTCTTCTGCTTCTTTTTTTCTTATTTATTTCCCTGTCCATAGTAGGCATTTGCGCCATGTTTTCTGTAGTAATGTTTATCCTGAAGCTCCTGCGGCGCCGGTTTTACATCCGGATTGATCAGCTCGCAGCGGGAAGCCATCTTGGCAACTTCTTCCAGGACAACTGCGTTGTGAACAGCCTCATGTGCATCTTTTCCCCAGGTAAACGGTCCGTGGTTTTTGCAGAGGACTGCCGGAACTGCTTCGTAATCTTTATCTTTGAAATAGTCGGCAATGAGAATACCGGTATTTTTCTCATAGGCTTCCTCGATCTCATCTTTTGTCAGGTTACGCACGCATGGAACCTCTCCGTAAATATAATCCGCATGTGTTGTTCCATAACATGGAATGGATCTTCCTGCCTGTGCCCAGCTTGTAGCCCAGGATGAATGGGTATGCACAATACCTCCAATCTTCGGAAACGCATTGTAAAGCACCACATGTGTGGCAGTATCAGAAGACGGATTGTATTTGCCCTCGACTTTATTTCCTTCAAGATCGACTACAACCATATCTTCCGGCGTCAGTTTATCATAATCCACACCACTTGGTTTGATGACAAAAAGTCCCTTCTCTCTGTCGATACCGCTGACGTTTCCCCAGGTAAACGTAACCAGGCCATATTTCGGCAGATCCATGTTTGCTCTGTAAACTTCTTCTTTTAATTTTTCCAGCATTGCGTTTCCTCCCTTTTATAAAGTGTCTTTACAATCCACTTCGTAATATATCCATGCTGTTTAAAACAGCTCTGATTACTTTGTAAATTCCACCACAGCGTAGGGTTCCTGATCTTCCGCATTGAGAACTACCGTTGCCTTATTTGCTTCCATATATACTTCCGGAATCATTACATTTCCAAGGACAGCCTGTCTCTTGTACTCCACACGAAGCTGATGGACCGCAAAATCCTCCGGCAGAAAATCAGCTGCCATTCGGATATACTGGCAGTTGTTTACGTGGTGGTTCGTATCCAGATGATGTTTCTGTACGGCAAAAGATTCCTTCGGTTTCCGCTCTTTCGGAAGCGCGATCTTTCTCGGTGCATAATCCATTTCCATCTTCTCTCCCAGATCATAAGGATCGGTGTCCGCCGGTGTCAGCTTTTCCGGAAGTCCTGTCTCTGTGTTGATAAAGGACCAGTAAGAATTCGCCCAGGCCAGTCTCTCGCCATCCGCTGTCTCAAGAATAAAATTACGCATTCCGATAAAGCCCCGGAATCCATAAGGAATTGTTGTTACTTTTATATTTTCACCAAGCTTTGGATATCTCTTCACAATTACCTGCCATGCGGAAAGTACCCAGGCTCTTTTCTGTGCCTTTAATACTTCCATTCCGAGACCTGTCTGTTCAGATTCAAAGGTACAGCAGTCCTGAAAATAATCCAGAACTCCCGGCAGCGTCAGGCAGCCCTTCTCTCCGATCTCGCTGAATCTTACGCGACTTTCAAAACTGTAGCTCATAATGTGCCTCCTGTTATACTGTCTGCAAATTTATTGTATCACTTGTTCTAAAGAAACACACTTGTTTTTTCTCTTATTTCATAGAACAAAAAAGCACCTCTCATCGAGGTGCTCAAGAAGCAGGGCTACAAGGATTCGAACCTTGAACTGACGGAGTCAGAGTCCGTTGCCTTACCGTTTGGCGATAGCCCTATGTGTTTTTGTTTCGCTTGCCTTATCGCTTGCGACGAATGATATTATATAACAGCTTTTTTAAAATTGCAACCCCTTTTTTTAAATTTTTTTATTTTTTTCTAAAAAACTTTTCCAAAGTGCCGGGAAGCCTTATTTTATGCGGCTTCCCGGCATTTTTCAGTTATACAGTAAAACAAATATTTATATTCCAAGTTCACTCTGATATTCTTTTTTATGTTCCCTCTTCTGATTATACATCACTTCGTCAGCCTCATGAAGCAATGTATCCAGATCTACCTTATCATGATTCCGGGGAACTCCTACAATTCCGCAACTGAAACTGCGGGCATAATTTGTTTTTTCTCTCAGGACAAACTGTTTCTGGATATCAGCCAGACGTTTTCTGGCATCATCACCTGCACAGTCCCTCATCAGAATGCAGAATTCATCTCCGCCGATCCGGGCAAAAACATCTTCTTCCCGGATATTTTCATTTACGATCCTGACAAAAAACCGGATATATGCATCCCCTTCCTGATGGCCAAACGTATCATTAATATATTTCAGATGATCCAGGTCACAGTAGCAGACCGAAATCTGCTCCCCTGTTTGCAGAATCTCTTCTGCCTTTTCTTTCAGATAAAAACGGTTTCCGATCCTGGTAAGCATATCCTGGTATGCTTCCGCTTTCAGCTGTTCTTCCTTAACTCTCGTCTCTGTAACTTCCTGAACAATATTCACATAAGCCCATTCACCCTGCCATTTCATCTTACCGGTAGTAATGGCATAGAATCTGTGGGTGGAATCTTCTGCCTCCCACTTCCATTCGTAACGTTCTTTCCGTCTGTCCTCCTGCTGCTTCTTCTGCCCGATCTGGCTGATCCACTGTTTATAAACATCCCAGTTCTGTACTTCTTCTTCCGTTCTCCGGTTGCTGTACAGAAGGCTCTTTCCGTCCAGACTAATCACCAGGATCTCCTTTTCACTTCTCGCGATCAGTTCCATCAGAAGCTGGCTGTAGCTCTCCGCCATCTCTGCATGTTTCTTCTCCTGCTCGGCAATAAGCTTCAGGGACTTTTCTCTTTCCCGGAGCTGCTCTGTCATGGTATTAAAAGCTTCCGAAAATTCCCCCAGATAAGAAACGGTCTGAGAATAATCTCCCTTGGCTACCTGCTTGGCCTGCCAGGTCAGATGATTCAGGTTCGCATGGATATTTTTCAGATTTTCGCAGAGAAAATTTTCTCTGGCTGGCTTAAAGCTGGAAAGATCTCCTTTGGATAGAGCAGCGGAACACTGTTTCATTTCTTTTACTGCAGTTTCCAGATACTGCAAACCCATTCCGAGTTTCTGAAAAGGCTCATCCAGACTGTCTATCTCCAAAGGCTTTACCTCAGAGTCGTATAAAATTGATCTCAGATATTCAAATAACAGTTCGCAGTTTCTGTCTTCCATTTATCAAACCTCTATTCCGATCATTCCTGTACATCTGCATGAAAACGGCAAACTCTGTCTCCCGTTGCCCAGCAGTCAACTTCTACCGCCGTGTACGGCTTTCCGGAGTACAGAGAAAGGATTCCTGCTATAAAACCTTCATCATAATTACATACGGTTTCCCCGAGAACAGGAAGCCCTGAACAGTCTGCATCTTCCGCAACGGTCAGGATAATTTTTCCGGTTTCTTCATTTACATCCTCAATACGGAGAACCCCGATTTTCAGCTCCTGCATTTTTTTCTGAAGTTCATTGACAAACTGATCCAGCGGCACATCCAGATTCAGCATATTTTTTGCAAAATATTCTCCTGCTTTACGGCCTGCACTTCGAAATACATCAATCTGAACCTCTTTTCCAAACCGGTTCTTCAGTTCGTCTTTCAGGGAATACTCCAGCATCCGATATACCATTACCGGAAGCTCATCTCCCAGATTTCCTCTGCATTTGGCATCATATTTAAAATAATCCTCAAACTGGATTTCTTTCATTTCCTTCAGAAAAATATTATCACCCATTGCCGTCTCCTGCTCAAATTTTTTATACATTTATAATAATCCATTCATTTTCCGGTGTCAATTTTATGTAACCTTTTTCTAATAAAAAAAGTATGAAAATTATCCATTTTTATGCACATCAAAAAATCTGACCCTTCTGTAAAAAAAATTTTACAATCCCCTCCTTTGTGTTATAATAAGCCTTATAAAAAAAGAACGGAAACTACCGTGTATTTTCCTCCGGTCACAATATCCGGAGGCACTTAAAGGAGAACTTTATGCGAGCAAATAACCTTACTCTGCTCACGGACCTCTATGAGCTTACCATGATGCAGGGCTATTTCAAAAACCCGACCAACCAGACTGTTATCTTTGATATGTTCTACCGCAACAATCCATGTGGCGGTGGTTTTGCTATCTGTGCCGGACTGGAGCAGATGATCGAATACATCGAGAATCTCCGTTTCGCAGAAGAAGACATCACCTATCTGAGAAGCCTTGGCATCTTTGAGGAAGATTTCCTTGAGTACCTGAGCAACTTCAAATTCACCGGTGATATCTACGCGATCCCGGAAGGAACCGTAATCTTCCCGAGAGAACCAATGGTCAAAGTTATCGCACCGATCATGGAGGCTCAGCTTGTAGAAACCGCAATTCTGAACATCATGAACCATCAGAGCCTGATCGCCACCAAGGCAGCACGTGTATGCCACGCAGCCAAGGGTGATCCGATCATGGAATTCGGTCTTCGCCGTGCCCAGGGTCCGGATGCCGGAATCTTCGGTGCCAGAGCTGCAGTGATCGGCGGATGTGCCGGTACTTCCAACGTACTGACCGGCCAGATGTTTAACGTTCCTGTTCTTGGAACCCATGCTCATTCCTGGATCATGAGCTTCCCGGATGAGTACACCGCATTTAAGACTTATGCGAAACTTTACCCGAATTCCTGTACTCTTCTGGTTGACACCTACGATGTCCTGAAATCCGGTGTTCCCAACGCAATCCGTGTATTCGAAGAGATGCGTGAGGAAGGCATCCAGCTGAAGAATTACGGAATCCGTATCGACAGCGGTGACCTTGCATACCTTTCCAAAAAAGCCTACAAGATGCTGGCTGCTGCCGGTTTTGACGATGCTACCATCTCTGCATCCAGCGATCTTGATGAATACCTTATCGAGAGCCTGAAAGCTCAGGATGCCAAGATCAATTCCTGGGGTGTCGGAACCAAACTGATCACAGCCGATGACAATCCGGCATTCGGCGGCGTATACAAACTTGCCGCTGTAAAAGACGCTGACAGTGACACCTTCCAGCCGAAGATCAAACTTTCCGAAAACACAGAGAAAGTTACCAACCCGGGCAACAAGACGGTATACCGTATCTACAGCAAGAAGACCGGAAAGATCAAAGCAGACCTGATCTGCCTGGCAGATGAGAAATTTGATCCGGAAGAAACCATGGTTATCTTCGACCCGGTTGACACATGGAAAAAGACCAAAGTCCTGGGCGGAACCTACGAACTTCGAGAGCTTCTTGTTCCAGTGATCAAAAACGGCAAGAGCATTTACAAATCTCCATCCGTCATGGAGCTTCGTGACTACTGCAGGCAGGAACAGAACACACTGTGGGATGAGTCCAGACGTTTTGTAAATCCTCAGAAAGTATATGTAGATCTTTCCCAGCCGCTTTATGACATGAAAAAAGCTCTGTTGGAAGAAATGAGCGAAAAAACTCTGTAAAAGAAAAAAATCTCCAATCATAAACCCCCTTTCCTTTTCATAAGCTTATGGATAAGGAAAGGGGGTTTTTTATGCACAGAGATTTTTACATCCGTCTGATCAACCGGGAGCATCCTCTGCCGGAAACCTTTGTACCGGAGCATCTCATTGATATCGGTCTGCCATTTGAAGCTGCCCCCGGCGATCCGAAACGACTGCTGGAATGTCAGGCCGCCAGAGCCGCCTCCCAGCTTTTTCACGCCTGCCACCGATGTGGCCTGAATCTGTGGGCAGTTTCCGGATACCGCTCTTTCAGGCGGCAACAGGAACTTTTTACAGGAAGCCCTTTTGTGGCAAAGCCAGGAACAAGTGAGCATCAGAGCGGACTTGCTCTGGACGTTTCCTGTCCTTCCATCCATATGGAACTCTCCGAAAAGTTTTCCGAAACCGGTGAAGGCAGGTGGCTGAAAAAGAACGCTCCGCTCTACGGTTTTATTCTCCGGTATCCGAAAAACCGGGAGGAGATCACTGGCGTCCCCTATGAGCCCTGGCATATCCGCTATGTGACAAAACCGCTGGCCTCCTGGCTTACCATCACCAACCTGACTCTGGAAGAATACCACAACTTTCCCGCGAGATGTTCGCCGCCACCCTGAACAGCAACATTACATCTGCACAGCAGACTTGCTTTACTGCTCCATCTGCCGTCCCAGAAAACTGGCCGCTGTGCGGACAAGAACCCGTTCCTTATCCCCCAGGATCGTTTTCTCATTTTTTCCAAGAAGGATCACGGAACCGATGGCATCACTGGCACACAGGATCGGCTGTATCATTTTTCCGCAGTAAGAATCCATATCTCCGGAAATGACCGATATATTATCCCGACTTTTTCCATCGATCATCTTTCCTTCCCGCCCGGATATAACCATGTCCAGTTCCCGGCTGATCTCTTTTCCTTCCAGTTCCCGGCTTCCGCTTCCTGCTGCCGCCACCACCAGATCACGATCTGTGATACATGCCGCCAGCCCGGTAGTCTGCACCAGTGCCTCCACATATTCCCGGGCAAAAGTATTCAACTCTCCGATGGGCGAATATTTTTTCAGAATGATCTGTCCTTCCCGGTCTGTATAGATCTCCATCGGTGTCCCCTCTTTGATCCGCAGCGTTTTACGTATCTCTTTCGGGATCACCACCCTGCCCAGGTCATCGATCCGACGAACAATTCCCGTTGCTTTCATCTTCTAATATTCCTCCTGTATCTTTTATCTGTTTATCTTTTATCCGTATGGTTATTATGTGAAAAACTGGGAGAAATATGTATAAAAAAAGCCGGGAAAACCTGCTCTTCCCGACTTTCTTTTTTATCTTTTCCTGTTTTCTTCAATGATCTTCAAAGCATCCGGATTAATCGCTCCAGGCGTTGCTGCCGGCCGTGAAAGATAATATCCCTGAAGCAGATCTACCTCCAGCTCAAGAACTTTTTTAAGCTCTTCCGCTGTCTCCACGCCTTCCGCAACAATATACATTCCACGCTGATGTGCATACTTCACAATGTTTGCTACGATCTGCTGTTTATCTATATCCGTATCAATATCACGGATGATCACCATATCCACCTTAATATACTTCGGCGAAAGTGCCAGAAGACTTTTTTCACTGTTGTATCCGCTTCCATAATCATCCAGAGCGACCGCACCCAGAAATCCTTTTGACGTTTTTCTTTCAAGAGCTTCTTTGCTGAGAAGTTCCTGTTCTGTGATCTCAAGAACCAGCTGAGACCGGATATCCAAATATCTCTGCCTGAATTCTCTGCATTCCTCATCTGTCATGTTCTCACTTGCAATGGAATTTACAAACAGAAGCTCATCACCTCTTACTTTTCCATTTGCCCGAAGTCTGCAATATCCTTCTGCCGCGCAGAAAAAAGTAATTCTTTCCAGATCATGAAGGCATTTTTCTTCTTTTGCAAGACACAATACATCTTCCGGGGATTTCAGCATTGACATTTCTACATGCATCAATGCTTCCAGAGCTCTGATCTTACCTGTAACCGCCGATACAATAGGCTGATAATAATAGGCAATATCTTCCCTCTTCATCAACTGCAAAAACTGCTTTCGCAGTTGTGTTTCTCCGGATGCTCACGGAACAGTTTTTCACTTTCTCTCTGGAATGCCCGCCTGTTGTAAAGTCCTGTAAGCGTATCATAATCCCTTTCATGTTCAATATTCATACGCTCCCTGGTAACTTTTGTAACATCCTCCACAAGGCCGATCTGCCGATCCGGTTCTGTCTTGATCTCCATGCGGACATATCGTATTTCTCCGCTATTATGGATCACACTGTAAACTCTGGAACCATCTCCTCTAACCGTGTGATGGCAGCTTTTATTATAGGAATCCAAAAATTCCATAAAATCTTTTCCTGTCATTGATTTTTCCGACAGTTCCTTTTTGCCCAGCATAGAAAAAAAGTTATCTGTTACATAAACGCTTTCATTCTCCGATCGAACTTCAAAACCTCCAAGTTCTACACTTGCCATTTCCATGATCCTTAAGAATTTCGTAGATATGGTAAGCATGTCCTGGTTCATCTGCGTAATTGCTCCGGCAAACTGGTCAAGTTCCCGGATTCCCGTGTCGGAAAAGCGGAGCGAAGTGCTGTTATTCTTCTGTGCCTCTTCTACCTCATCAGAAAGTTTCTTTACCGGACGGTTTTGCTGCAGATATTTTCCATCAGCGGCAGATAAGATTCTTTATTATTTCCGATATCTTCAATTCGGATCTGTCCGGAATCAATAAGGTTCTGTGCCTCCTCATTGACATATTCCTGCAAAGCTGACAGCTCCTGATTGGACGTCAGAACATTTTACTTCCGTCGTCCGAGAAATCTCCCTCTTTCAGATATTCTTCTACATATTCACTTTTTTCTTTATCTGTAAGATAACCGGAAAGGTCTACGAGCATGTCCTTCTGATCCATGGTATAGGCTGTATCTGAGTAAGCCGAAAAAATATTCGGTACTTCGGACGCCCCTACCTCACCATCCGCTGCAGCAAGGACATTTTGTTCCAGATCTTCTGCGGTTCCAAGACTCTTGGTTTCTACGGTGATGCCGTCTTTCTTTCCAACTGTGTCATTAAATTTCTCTGTCAAGTCTTTAAAAGTATCCAGCTGATCGCCATTATAATATGTCCATACTGTAACTGTAACAGGGTCCGACTTTTTTCCGGAACATCCACTGAACAGGGATGCTGCCAGAGTCGCGCCTAACAGACAAAGCACTACTTTCCTGTGTGCCATAAATTCTCCCTTCCGCCTGCACTCATTTGCAGGAACACTGTTTTTATCTTATCACAGTACAGACATATTATCAAAGAAAAACCCCGCTTTTTATATTCTGTTTTCTTATTTCTCCATAACAACAGGAGCTGCGTTTTCATATGCCTGCTCCAGAAATACTTCCTGGGAGTTCAATGGAGCATTATCGGATGGTTCGATCTTATAATTTCCCTTATTGTTCATGGTCCTCGCTTTGCGGTTATCACTGAGCATTGTCACGAACATTTCCTGGATCTGCATCCGGATATCCGGGTCTTCGATAGGAGCTGCAACTTCCACACGGCGAAGAGTATTTCTTGTCATAAAGTCCGCAGATGAAATATAGATCTTTGCCCTCTCCTGTGTTCCGAAAATGTAAATACGGGAATGCTCCAGAAAACGTCCTACAATACTGATAATGTGGATGTTTTCTGTCTGACCTTTTACTCCCGGGATCAGACAACAGATACCGCGGACAACCATATCAATGTGTACTCCCGCGCAGGATGCTTCCACCAGTTTGTTCATAATACGCTTGTCTGTCAGAGAATTCATTTTCAGCCCGATATATGCCTGTTCTCCAACTTTGGCATGTTCGATCTCTTCATCGATCATGGCAAGTACTTTGTTCTGGAGACATTTTGGTGCCACAAGAAGATGTTCCATATCTTCAACCGTTTCTCCCATTGCCAGTGCCTGAAATACTCTTGCTGCTTCTGTTCCGATCTTCGGATCAGCAGTCATCAGAGAAAGGTCTGTATACAGACGGGCTGTTTTTTCGTTGTAGTTTCCAGTTCCGATCTGTGTATAATATTCCACATTTCCGTCTTTTTTCTTCACGATCTGGCAAAGTTTGGAATGTACTTTGTAACCATCCAGACCATAGATCACATGACAGCCCGCATCTTCCAGAAGTCTGGACCATCCAATATTGTTTTCCTCATCAAAACGTGCCTTCAGCTCCACCAGAACGAACACTTCTTTTCCATTTTCTGCCGCTTCGATCAGAGCTTCCACAACCTTACTCTGTTTCGCTACACGGTAAAGAGTCATCTTGATGGAAACGACATCCTCATCATTGGCTGCTTCATGAAGCATTGTAAGAAACGGTTTGATACTCTCATATGGATAGGAAAGAAAACGGTCTTTTTTCGCGATCTGGTCAAGGATCGGTTCATGGCTGTTAAACATTGGTGATTTCTGAGGAATCCTTTTTTCATAAAAAAGCTCTGTTCTTTTTCTCAGGCCGTCCTGGATCTGGAATACAAAAGAAAGATCCAGCGGGATATCTCCACGGAATACAAAATTCTTGTCCACTTCCAGATACTCGCAAAGTGTTTCAACAACATCTCCGTCCATTTCTCTTGACAGTTCCAGACGGATTGGTGCCAGTTTCTTCCTTGCCTTGATCAGCTCTACCATAAATTCACGGTAATCCAGATCTTCATCGTAAAGAGCGTCTGCGTCAATATCTGCATTTCTGGTAATACGGAGCAGAGATTTTGCCTTGATGTGATAGCCTTTGAAGATTTTTGAAACAAAGTGAAGGATCAGTTCTTCAGACAGCATGTAAGTGCCTGTTTTTCCGGGAACCGGGATGAGGCGCTGGATGCCTGCACTGCTGCACGGAATGATACCCAGTTTTTCCTTTCCTTTTTTTGTTTCCAGAACTACTACTGCATAGATTTCTTTATTTCGGAGAAATGGAAACGGCTGCCTTTTTCCGACGATAGACGGAGAAATAACCGGAGCCACTTCTGCCTCAAAATAACGTTCCAGATAATTGCGGTCTTCTTTTTCGATCTTATGGAAATTCAGCATATGTACGCCATATTCTTCCAGGCTTTCCATGATTTCTTCATAGACCACATCTCTTTTCCGGTTCAGCTTTTTGGTTCTTGCAAGGATTGCATCCAACTGTTCCTTTGGTGTCATATTGGTTTTGTTTTCACGGATATCTTTTGCCAGAAGCATCTGATCCACAAGAGATCCCACACGTACCATATAAAATTCATCCAGGTTGCTCTGATAGATCGAAGCAAATGTGAGACGTTCACACAGCGGATTTTCCGGATTCTCAGCTTCCTCAAGTACTCTCTCATTAAATTTCAGCCAGGATAATTCCCTGTTCATGTATATTGTATCTGCCATTTTCTCCTCCTGTGCCACCGTATATTTTTCTTTTTCGGCAGGCTCTGTTATTGTAACGCCGGCATTTGTTCCGCGATATCTGCTTTTCCCCTGATCTGCCCGGAATTTGCCTGCAATGCTACCAGTATAGCTATCCAATGTTTATTTCAGTGCAAGACTTTGTAAAATCCCGATTAAATTTTCAGCGAAAAAAAGGCTTGCATTTTCGAATAATAGTGGTATAGTATTTGTATACTTATTATGTAGTTTTTAATACTACATGTTATTTTATCAATTTCTACATTGTTATTTGACTGCTATTCCGCATCCGTACAACAGATTCCTGCGGAATATCATACAGGAGGTGTTTTTTATATGAAACTTAAATTAAAAGACCCTGGAAGTGCCATTACTCATGGAATCGCCATGCTCCTCGCAGTGGCCGGAGCTACTCCGCTGATCGTGAAAGCTGCCAGAAGCGCAGATATCCTTCACGTTTTTGCAGTGAGTGTTTTTATCCTCACCATGATCCTGCTTTATCTGGCAAGCACTCTTTACCATTCTGTAAATTCCACCGCCAAGGTGAACCGCCGCCTGAAAAAAATGGATCACATGATGATCTTCGTGATGATCGCAGGCAGCTATACACCGGTATGCCTGATCGTCCTTCACGGCCGCACCGGTTACATCCTCTGTGCACTGGTATGGACTGTTGCCATCATCGGCATGATCCTCAAAGGCTGCTGGATCAACTGCCCGAAATGGCTTTCCTCCGTAATCTATATTGGAATGGGCTGGCTGTGTGTCCTGGCTTTTGTACCGATCTTCCACAATCTGCCGCGGGCAGGTTTCGGATGGCTTCTGGCAGGCGGTATTATTTACACTATCGGCGGTGTGATCTACGCACTGAAGCTTCCGATCTTCAATGCGAAACATAAAAACTTTGGTTCCCATGAAGTATTCCATATCTTTGTTATGCTGGGAAGTGTATGCCACTTTGTTGTGATGTATTTCTTTGTTGCGGGGATGGGGATCCACTGATCGCACATATTTCCATACGGCACAAAAAATCCGATCCACTTGCGTTGTGGATCGGATTTTTCAATTTGTACTTATTTCGTCTTCATTCCACCAGACGATCACATACAGAACAAAAGATACAAACCAGAATATAATGTCACCGGTAAACATCATAATCTCCGGTTTTCCAGTAACGATCATCCGTACAAGATATCTGGAAAAGAATCCGGCGATAAGAACCATTGACAGGCGGTTCCTGATTCCCAGGATCTCATATTCCAGATACAGTACAGCCCAGGCAGCCATATATTTCCAGAGATACAGAAAGGTAGCAAGGTATTGTCCTTTTACATACATTCCATTATATACTGCATATTCCACCAGCAGATATCCCGCCATATAAAAAACCTGAAAAATTGCAATTCTCAAATATTCGCGTTCTCTTGTCCACTGTATCAGGATATATACAGAAACAGCTGACGCAATTCCTGTAAGCATATATCCCATATTATTCTTTAACATATATCCACAATAGGGAATCGCAATAAGGGATAGTACACTGGCGATAAGTCTTACATTATCATCATCCAGAAATGTGTTTATATAAGAGATCAGTGTATATATCTGCTTCGTTTCCGCCTCCGGATTTCTCCAGGTGTCTGACTGCATCTGAACCACGATCCCACAAACTGCCAGCAACACGCTTCCTGCCAGAAGCAGGATTTTTTCTGTTTCAGATGCTTCTGTCATAAGTGTCAGAATAATATACCCCGGATTCGAATCTGCACTTATACTGGAAACTCCAATCATTGCAATAAAGCCACCCAAAACAGCTGTCACGATCATAAAACCATAAGAATGCTGCAGATATCCCAGGACTGCCAGTCCCATTGCTAAGATCAGCGTAATTATCAGCATTATTCCTGACTGTACTCTTCCCTGCAAAAACATACAAAAGAGCAAAAACAAAATAACGAACGAACCCATAAAAATATTCAATGCTGTACTTATTCTCAGTCGCAGTACAGATAGTCCGCACACAAGTACTGCTGTAATAATGGTAAGGATAATCTGAAGCTGATCAGATTTATTTCCATTTCTCTTTTTCTCCGTTCCTCTCTCTCAGACTCAGCCCTGTATATCTGAAATGTTTTTTTCTGCCATGCTGACAGGTTCAGACGTGGAAACTTTATTACTGTTCTGTCGGTTATTTAATGTAACAGCTATGGCACATCCGATAAATATAACCAACGCTGCTATGGCTATTGCCGTAACCATTGCGTTTTTTTCGGAAGCCTTCTTTGCTTTTTTGTCAGAAGTATTCTCCGTTTCCGGTTTCTGTGGCTGTCTCCAGTAAGTCCGGCCTGTATTGTGTGGAAAATCCATCTCTATTTTCTGTCCACACTCCGGACAAAAACTGGCACCTTCCGGAATGGTACTATTACAACCTGGACATTTCATACGCTGCCTCCCCTTAAGTTCGTATATTACCTGATTTTTTCTCAGAAAACTATATTTCTTCTATCAAAAATATAATTTCGCAAAACAATTCTCTTTTCTCCATGTTATCACAATGCCCGAAGCAAAACCATATAAAATATAGTAAATAAAAGGTATTAAACGCATATCAGCCCAGACCGGTTGCCTCGGACGAGGTCAACATGAAGTCTAAGCTGATATGCGTTAATCGTTGTTATGCATTAATCGTTGCCATTCATCATACTGCTTTCGGAACAAAGACAATATCTACAAAGAGCTTTGTCTCCCCTTCTGTACTCCATTTATATTTTTCTATGATCTGATAATCTGTTTCATCAATCAGCCGTTCTCCTTCATTTCCATTTTCTGTTGGATTTGTTGCTGAATTATACAGATCTGTCTGCATATTAGTATATTCATCTACCATACTCTGAACTACTTTTGCAGTATCATCCTGGGAGCTGTTTTTCTTTGTTTCAATTGTCAAAATTAATAATTTCGCTGTTTCTACAAGCTTCTCCTGAATCCCCTCAGAATTTGCCAGCCCATTTTCATCAAGAACAAATCCCGTCTGAATCGTTGTAACATTTTTTTCAGAATCAAGGAAAAGATTTATATCCATCAGTGAATCATTCGTAGCAGTTTGAATGCTTCCACCCTCATTCCAATATTCACTTTCAGTTTTCTCCGAGGACTCTTTCCACTCCACAGAAGTACCACTTTCTATATAGTAGTTTGAAAGTATATTTAATATCAGCTGAAACCCTGTACCAGTGAAATTAAATTTCGCCTGATTTTCGGCGGCATTTGCAATACCTGCAAAATTCAACACAAGAATAACTGTAAGTGCCAGTGTCAATATTCTCTTTTTCATACCCTTTTCCTCCTACCTCTGTTTACCTATTATTTTTTGATCGTAATTTTTTTCACTTTGCTCCATGAAGAGTAAACTTTGTTTCTGACATTCTTATAAGTTGCGATCCGAACATAATATGTCTTACCTTTTTTCAACTTGGACAATGTTCCTGATGTTGTTTTATTCTTTCCGATAGTTACAGTTCCAACACCCTTTTTGAAATTCTTGTCTATGGAATATTGTATTCTATAGCCACTTACAGAGCTGTTTTTCTTCCAGGTAACTTTCACTCTGCCTTTTTCATTATTGGTCAATTTATAAAGAACTGTACCGCTTGGTCTTACTGTAACTGTAATTTTAACAACCGACTTGTTATATTTGGAAGTCGCCGCTGATGTGATCGTGATCACTGCTTTTCCTGTAAAGTTCTTTGCAATCGTAACTTTTCCACTGCTGTCTACTTTTACGGACTTGCTATTTGATGAGTATGTCAGCTTTGCTTTGTACTTTACAGAAGCTTTAATCTTTACAGTCTGCGTTTTTTTGGATGTATCCTTTATAATATTTGATGCTTTAATTGTATTATTTGCTTTTACAATTACAAACTTAACGGCTGAAGTTCCGGTATAATCTCCTTTTCCGGTTACTGTCACGGTTGCTGTTCCCACATCTACATTCTTTGAATATGTAACTGTGTAATCCTGTCCGTTTCGGAGCAATTTCGTTCCGTCTTTGACTGTTACTGATGGTTTCTTTGATGTTCCGTCATATACATATTTCGTTTTCGCCAGAGTAATTGTCATATTTTTAATATCTTTTAATTGCTTACCAAATATTTTAGAAACCGGAGAGTCAAAAGATTCTTTAAGCATATATCTGAACGAAACTGTTCCACTTTCATCTGCCGTTTTCTGTCCGATGTACAAAAGATTGGAAGCTTCAAGAAGATCATCCGCATCTTCATCTCTCACCATCACAAACAGGTATCTGCTATGTGGAATAAGCCTTGAAAACGTCACGGAATCTCCCGCTTTCGTCTCTTCCTGTTCATTGGATATCGTTGGATCAAGTTCTGTTATTTCAACATCATCTGCACCAAAATCATCCTCTATCTTTTCATTCGTATCTGCTTTTTCCTGATCAGGCGAACTTGACGGTTCCGGAACTTCTTCTGCATCTTCTTCCGGTTCAATAGAAGGATCTTCTTCTGGATCATCGGTTTCAGGGGAAAGATCCTCATTTGCATTATCGGTTTCAAGTGAAAGATTCTCTTCTGGATTATCGGTAAATTCCACGCCTTCGTCTGGAGATTCTGATGACTGAACCTCTTCTCCGGTTGCTGCCGCCTTCAAAGAAGCCGGATCATATGCAACCCATTTGATATTCGTACCACCGAAAGATTCCGATTCAATTCCCTCCCAGGTTTTGTTATTCTTGGAATAATATACTGTGGTATCATATAAACCGGAAAATAAATCATAATCATTATAATCCTCATAAATAATTTTCGGCTTATTTCCCTTGAAATAAATAGATACTAATTCATAGCATTCATCAAATACTGATATACCTATTTCTGATACATTTTTAGGGATTTTTATACTGTTTAAACTACTACAAGCCTCAAATGCATAACATTCTATGCTGGTTACTCCTTCCGGAATTTTTATACTACTTAAACTACTACAATTCTCAAATGCACCAGATCCTATACTCGTTACTCCTTCCGGCATTTTTATACTGCTTAAACTGCTGCAGCCTCTAAATGCACCATTTTCTATACTCGTTACTCCTTCCGGGATTTTTATACTACTTAAACTACTACAATTCTCAAATGCACCAGATCCTATACTCGTTACTCCTTCCGGCATTTTTATACTGCTTAAACTGCTGCAGCCGCTAAATGCATCATTTCCTATACTCGTTACTCCTTCCGGCATTTCTATGCTGCTTAAACTGCTACAATCCCCAAATGCATTACCTTCTATGCTCGTTACTCCTTTCGGGATTTTTATACTACTTAAACTACTACAATACTCAAATGCACCATATTCTATGCTCGTTACTCCTTCCGGCATTTCTATGCTGCTTAAACTGCTGCAACCCGCAAATGCACCAGATCCTATACTCGTTACTCCTTTCGGGATTTCTATGCTGCTTAAACTGCTGCAGCCGCTAAATGCATCATTTCCTATACTCGTTACTCCTTCCGGCATTTCTATGCTGCTTAAACTGCTACAATCCCCAAATGCATTACCTTCTATGCTCGTTACTCCTTTCGGGATTTTTATACTACTTAAACTACTACAATTCTCAAATGCATAAAATTCTATACTCGTTACTCCTTTCGGGATTTCTATGCTGCTTAAACTACTACAATTCTCAAATACACGAGATTCTATACTCGTTACTCCTTCCGGGATTTTTATACTACTTAAGCTACTACAATACGCAAATGCACCAGATCCTATACTCGTTACTCCTTTCGGGATTTCTATGCTGCTTAAACTGCTGCAATCCTCAAATGCACTACCTTCTATGCTCGTTACTCCTTTCGGGATTTTTATACTACTTAAACTGCTACAACCCTCAAAGGCCTGAGATCCTATACTCGTTACCCCTTCCGGGATTTTTATACTACTTAAGCTCCTACAATACGCAAATGCAATAGATCCTATGCTCGTTACTCCTTCCGGGATTTCTATGCTGCTTAAACTGCTGCAATCCTCAAATGCACCAGATCCTATGCTCGTTACTCCTTCCGGGATTTCTATGCTGCTTAAACTGCTACAATCCCCAAATGCAAAAGATCCTATACTCGTAATTCCCTTCTGAACAACAACTTTATTAATAGAAAAATCTCTCCATGGGATTTTATTCCAATCATAATCCGGCATATCTCCCTGTCCTGAAATATATAAAGTTCCATCTTTTGTCAATCGCCACGTGATGTTTCCATCCTTACCCGAATCTTCCTCCGCTGATGGATCATCCAGTTTCACCACAACCTGTGTTCCTCTGTCGTGCACGGTAAGTTTAGCTTCACCTTCCAGCTTATCTTTCACTGCACGTACTATATAGGAACCATTCGGCAGATAAACTTTTGTTTCTTTTGAATCTGTCAGCTCTACAGATTCCATACTGGATGTTTTGTCCCGTATTTCTACTACTTCTCCTGTTTTTGAATCCGCAACTCTTACTGTACTGGTTCCTTTGATTGCTTTTCCATCCTTGTCTGTAACACTGATCTTAACCGGATAGCAGACATGAGGGCAGGTTGTCCATCCAAATTCATCATAATCTATTGAATAATAAAAATCTCCGGTCTTAACCGTTCCCAGATCATATGACCGTTTTCTATAGACCTTTCCTTTAATAAGTTTCACTGTCAGTTCCATTGACAGTTTGCTTTTTACTTCACCTTTCAGGCATTTCTTGCATTCATGTATCTGATCTTTACTGGTATCATACACAGAATACGATGCCGCAATTTCCGCTCCTCCTGAAAATCCCAGTGAAGCATTTGCCAAATCAGAGTCTACTATTGACACAGAAGGGCTTACCTTTACGCCCATAAATATTTTTCCTTCTACTTTTAGACTGCTCTGGCATGAAGGACTGGATGACAGATTCTTAAATCCTGAATTGCTGTCATATGCTCCACCTGAACTTCCCTTTATTTCTCCACTCCATGTCACCGATCCTGATGTTTCTACAAGAAAAGCCGGAATAAGTTCTACCTTGACACATATTATCGGTTGAGTTGAAATACGTCCAAGCGGAATATCTATCAATTTTGACTTTCCTGTTATATCCACCTCGATTCCGGCCGAATACTCATCCTTCACAGACAAATACTGATATCCCGCTGTAATATAGACATCAATTGTAAATGAAAAACTATACTTAAAACTACCTGTAATTGTTACATTTTTATCCAAATTTTTATATATGTTCCATGATGTACTGTATTTACTGCTGCCACTTCCACCAATCCGCGAAGCCTGAGTATATGCTTCCGAATCAGCCGCAGTAACCCCCTCTTCCAGATCACTGTTATCTACATTCCAGTCTTCCTGTACTTCATCTGTCTCGATTTTGACATAATCAAAATAATCAGTCAGATCTGTGTCCGTATCTTTGCGAACTGTAACTGTCGTTCCCTTTACTGAAATATCAGCTACTTTAACAAGAAGAACTGTTCCATCTTCATAATTATAGGAAAAAGTATCTCCCACTTTCAGATCTGTAAAACTACTATCAGCATTTGTAATTGTATATGTCCCATCTCCATTATCATTCAGCTGATTTTTATCTGCTCCTTCATCTGCTACTGTTGTTTCTTCATTGAATACCGCAAAATTCGTCTTTTTATCATCTTCATCAAGCTGAAGAACTTTATCCAAATCATAATCATCTGCTGTTGAATTCTTCAGATCCTGTACATCTTTTGTATATAATTCTGTATTATAAGCTTCGCACAAAGGTTCATGACTGTCCGCATCCAAAAGATATGCTGTAGCAGCAAAATACTGTGGCATATCTCCTGAAATAGTAACCGTTGCCATATTTTCATCCTGCGAAACCATCTCATTGCCCGATGCCAGCATCTGAACCCGCTGCTCATCATAAACTGCAACAACCACTTCCGCATCTGTCTGTGTCTGAAATTCTACAACAGCTGTATCGTCCTCTATTTCTAACCCAGTTATGTTATTTGCTGACTGTTTACGTTCTTCTGAATTATTATTTTCTTCTGAAATTACGGATGCAAGCATATCTCCTACAGAATCCGTTCCCTCTACGTTGAGATTCTGCGAGCTGTCTGTTATTTGTTCATCCTGTGTCTCTGATGAAAAATCACCCGCCGCAAAAACAGTACTTCCCAATGAAGTAATGCTAAGAGATATTACCAACAGCATTACCAGAAATTGTTTTATCTTTTTCATACGTGCTTCTCCTCCCTCTGTAGCAATATGATTCCTCTCAATTTTACTGTTTTTGTTATACTGTTTCAACTATTTTACATAAATAGCTGAAAAATTGTAACAAATAACCAATTGCCTGTTTATTTTACTTTATTTCTGTTGAGCCTCTTTTTGCACAATAAAAAAGCACAAGTTTAGTTACAAAATATACGTAAAACAAACTTGTGCTTCTTTATCTACTGTTAATGGCTAAACTATAACGTATTTGTAAATGTAAATCTTTGTTGAAATCCTCTTATCTCTTCTTCAGCTCATCCAATTGCTCCTGATCAAGTCCTGTTATCTCCCTGATCTGAATGTCTGTTAAAAGCCCCGACTTCAGTAAATTAATTACCGTCTGCGTAATTCCCTGTTCAATTCCCTGACTAAACCCATTGGCATATCCTTCTTCCATACCTTCCTCACGAGTCTGTCTCATATGCCGTTCTTCATCGTACTCATATATGCTCACTTTCTTCGCCTCCGCTCGGTTTTTTCTCAGAAAATCTGCCAGTATCCCTTCGCTGATGCATTCTGTGATTGCCTGCTCTACTGCAAGATCCAGTGGCATTTCCGCTGCGTATTCTCTTACACGGAAGGTATATTCCGCATAGTCCTGGAGGGTCCGGCAGGTTTCCATCAGTTTCCGGTTATGACCTTTATTGATATTTAACATGACTGCCTTCAGTTCCAGAGACGGGTCTGCATCCGGAATTGAAAAGAGCTCCGACAATTTCAATTCTTTCCGGTCCGGCTGTTCTGCCTGGCCGTTGTAGAAGATCACAAACCTCGGTGTCGGCAGTTTCACAGCTTTCGTTCCATAAAGATTCATATCTTTCGTATAATCCGAATACACATCCGCCACATACAGCAGATACCGGACTGGCAGATTCGGACTGTAAGTTGACTGATGTTCATACAAGTTCAGCCGCATATCAATGATAAATGAAACGTCATTCTGCATGGACATGTACACAGCGTTCTCCAGCGTATTCACCTGGAGAAGATCCGGGTCATCATAACTGGTTCCGTTAATTGCGTTATAAAGTTTCAGCAATTCATTCCTGTCGCTGAACAACATTGCAAAGATCCGGGATTTATACATCCGGTTTGCAGTTAATACATCGATGTTACTTTCTTCCATGTAGTATCCTCCTTCTTGGGCAGTCGGGAGAATCCTACAGTAAAAACAGCTTCCGGAAATCTCCCTGCGTGATCATGTGATTTAAGCATTGAGATTTCTTTGTAAAAGCCGAATGGCCGGTGAATTACAGATACGGAAGTGTTCCGCACAGAACAATAGAAATAAAATGCTTTTTCTTTACATTAGCACAATATGGGCGAAAACGCAATTAAAACATTTCGACAAAATCTGCACTAAAAAAGCACATACTTCTTTAAAAAATGAGCATGTGCTTCCTTGACTATTATTAATTAATCATAACATCCTGAACCTTCTTACTTCAACCATTCTGCATAAATAGCCCAAAAGTGGTAATAAATAACTTCATTCTTATTTCTGTTCTTTACAATTACCAGTGTAATATAACATACTTTCACATTTTGTCTGTGTACGCTGCTTTTTCCCTCTCACTGGACTTTCCACCTGTTTTCATGTATATTTGACATATAACGACACTACGGCTGCCTCGGGCAGCCGAATAATTTTCTGGAGTATGCGTATGTTGAAAATTGCAATCTGCGAAGACAGTGAGATCTTTGTGGAGATTATAAAGAAAAATATCGAAACTATTCTGAAAGTACCTTATGAACTGCATCCATTTCTTTCCGGAAAGGAATTTATGACTTCTCTGCCGGAGATGGGATGTCCTTATGATATTGTTTTTCTGGATATTTCTCTGGGAGAGGAAACGGTTTCCGGAATTGAACTTGGCCAGATAATAAACGGAGAGAATCCACGGACACAGCTGATCTTTATCAGTCAGTATCTGGAATATGCCTCCGATGTCTATTCTACGAAGCACACCTACTTCATTTACAAAAACCGGCTTAACGAATATCTGCCGGCTGCACTGGATGCTGCTCTTAAGAATCTTCAGACAGATAAGGAACCTTTTCTTACCGTTAAAATCAAGCAATCACATCACCGGATTCCGGTAAATGATATCCTGTTTCTGGAGCGTAATCTGCGTGAAACATTTATTTATACAAAATCTGAAACTTATACAGTCCGGGACAAACTGAATATTCTCCAGCAACAGCTTCCAGATTTTTTCGTGTGCTGCCACAGAAGTTTCCTTGTGAACCTTCATGCAGTTTCCAGGCTCCAGCATACAGAAATTACTTTGACCACCGGTCAGCAGATTCCTGTCAGCCGCGCACATTATGAAGATGTTAAAAAATCTTTTTCTCTGCTGATGCTGTGATTCCGAAAGACTGACTTTCGTATTTTGCTCTGATATCCTATAACATTTCCAAGAAAGAAGGTACTCTCATGCCACAGTTTCTGAAATTTATTTTATACGCTCTTCTTCCGAGTTCTTTCATAAATTCCTATATCTGTGTCCGATTTTGCACTGGTATCCTTACGCCATCCCGGAGCTTTTTTTCAAAAAACCGTATCCGTTTTTTTCTCTCATTTATGATTCCAATGACAGCTGCCGGTATGTCAAAATATTGGTTTCCCAGTATGGGGTCCTGGCTTATCCAGTTGACACTTCTTCTCATGACAGTTTTTTATTTTTCCGATCCTCTGAAAAAAAAGATTTCCACATTTCTGATCCTAATATGTATTCTGGCAGTTTCTGAAAATATCGCTGTAATGTTTACCCTGCCGATTTACACTCTTATACACCACGGAAAATCGTTTCGTTATAATTTGCTTTATACATCCGGTGAAATGCTTTTTTTAATGACCATAGATTTCTTCGTTGCATTGCTTTTTATTAAAAAACTGGTTCCTCTGATCCGGGATTATTCCCACAGTATTCATCTGACCACCATTGCTGAACTCCTTTTTCCCGTACAGGCATCTTCACTTCTTATGGGAATACTGCTATACCGTGAAAATTCTCCCTGGTTAAAATGGCTGATCATTTTATACTGGTTTCTCAATCTTCTCTGCTGTCTGATCATAGCCAGAGCCTTTCACAACATTTCTGTCAGAGAAAAAAGACACGAACTGTTGATTCAGCAAATGAGCTTTCTTCAGAAACAGCTGGAATATACAAAAGATATGGAACAGGAATATCGATCTGTGCGAAAATGGAATCACGATATGGAAAACCATCTCTTTTCACTGAATTATCTGATCCGCGCAAAAAAATATCATGAGGCAGATGCATATCTGAAAACAATTCTTTCAGAACTTCCGCCGGAAAAGAGGACTTTATGAAACGAGGCTTTGTTATTCTTTTTATAGAACTTTTCTGTGTTCAGGCATCTCTTTTTCTGGAGGCTCTGCTGCAGGAATATGCTCTGTTCTGCCAGATAATGCTTCTCTTTTTTCTGGCCCTCACTTACCGCAGAATCTATCTTCTTGCCAGACGATCGCTCAAAAATGCTCAGGAAGAAGCAAAGTTTCAGGCTCTTCAGAAGCAGGAACAGTTACAGAAAGAACAGGAGCAGCTGTTTATTTCCAGAAAACAGGAGACTCTGGCATTCCAGCAGGCTACCATCAACAAACTCCAGACACTTCAGAATTACCTGCAAACGAACGAATATGATAAGATCCAGGACTACCTGCCTGCCATCACCAATGATTTCCAGAGGGAACGTTTTCACCCCATCTGTCAGGACAGCCTGATCAACGCCATCCTTGCGGACAAAAGATTTCTTGCCATGCAGAAAAATATCAAAGTTACCTACGAGGTTCTTCTTCCAGAGAGATCCAACATTCCCTCTTCGGAACTGAGCAGTATATTTTTTAACCTGCTGGATAATGGAATCGAAAGCTGCAACGCTTCCGGTTCTGAAGCACCGTTTATCTCTGTAACCTCAAAAATGTCCGCCGGTTTTCTCACTGTCCACATGCAAAACAGCAAAGATCCGGCAAAACCATTCAACCACAAAACATCAAAAAAAGATATCCTCAACCATGGATTCGGCCTGTCCATAATTGAAGATATCTGTGCAAAAAATGATGGCAGCTGTCAGTGGATTGACAATGGGGATACTTTTGATTCAGTTGTTATGTTGAGGTACCAATAAGATTCATCCAAACACATATCCTTACCTTTCAGTTCCGCAGCATAATGATCCACACATTTAAAGTCATTTGAAGTGTCGGAATGCTTCTCGCCATTCAAAACTTCATCAACTCCAGCTTCTTCTCCCTGGTCAGCTGCTTGATCCGGTATTCCCGGCTCATGGCTTCTTCCTTTGTGGAAAAACCTTCATAATACATCAGCTTCACCGGTCTCTTGGCCCGTGTATACTTGGCGCCTGCCTTGCCTTCATTATGGGCTTTCATCCGCCTGGCAAGGCAGTTTGTCCATCCGGTGTAGAGTGTGCCGTCTGCACACTGCACGATATACGTGTAATTCATATTTGTCTCCTCTTCTGTAAAAAATTCCCGCAATACAATGCCAATATGCCAGTGCATCTTCAGTCAAGCGGATATTCGCAATCCGCATTCGCTACGTAGCTCTACACCGAATAACTGCCATCCTGTAAAGCAAATATCCCGTCAACCAGCATCTTTCTATGTAAAGACAGCCACCGGCGTTTCTTCAGCAGCCGTCCTTCTATACTCAAGCAGCCGGCACGGTTCATGTATTTCACTTATATTAAAAAATAAAGCAGGTCGGGATTCCGGCTGCGGATTTTCCCACCTGCTTTATTATACGTTTATTTTTTATTTCTGTGAATAGTCAAGCGGATATTCGCAATCCGCATTCGCTACGCAGCTCTACTCCGAATAACTGCTTCGCTGTTGATTCGATAAAATTCCGAAGCAGAAGACCTACTCCATCACATAATTCTTCAGCCCATAAATCTTTCCATCAACATCCGCTGCTTCCACTTTCACAGCCTGCGCCTGCGTTTCCGGATAATATCTGGTGGAAAAAACCACTTCTCCGCCATTTACATAGATCTCCACAGCTGTAGTATCCGCAAGGATCCTGAGACTTTCAACTTTACCGGATGGAACATGTGCTTTACGTACTTTACGTCCGGCACCGGCTGTTTCGGAGAGAGTTAAGATCACATCTCCGCCCTGATACTCCAGGAAAAGATTTTCCCCAAGACTTACCTTGCCCTGGTCACCTTTTACCTGAATATCCAGATCAAATGGTCCGTTCACCGGAAGCTCCACGCTGGAACCGCTGATGGAAGTCCCATTCTCTCTCAGCCCGTTCAGTTCTTTCACCGGATACTGATAAAGCATTCCGTTCTTATACGTAACTTCTCTCGGAACCGTCAGGCAATGCTGCCATCCTTCACTTTGCGCTGTAGGATTTACATACTCCTCGTCTGCATCCGGCATTCCCATCCAGCCGATGAGAATCCGTCTGCCTTTTCCATCCTGGAATGTCTGGGGTGCATAGAAATCAAAACCGTAATCCCATTCCCGGAAATCTTTTTCCTCCGGCTTTCCGTCCTTCAGGATAAAGTATCCGGACTGATAGATGTTCTGGAAACGGAACTCTTCCCTTGTCAGTCCCTGTGGAGATACAGAAAGTACTTCCTGTCCCTCAAGGGTAAAATAATCCGGGCATTCCCACATGTATCCGAAAGCATTCTCTGTGGTCAGCTCATGGTCGAATTTCCAGTTTTTCAGGTCTTCGGATTTATAAAAAAGTACGGCACCCTGGTCGCTTTTCTGACGGCCGCCAAGGATCATGCGATACTCCTCTCCATCTTTCCAGACCTTCGGGTCACGGATGTGGCATGTGTAATTCTTCGGATAATCCTCCCAGGAAACGGCTACTTCTTTTGTTCCAAAATGAACGCCGTCCTCACTCTCCACATGGAGAGTGCTGGACTGCCTTCCGTTATTGATATAATCATAATCTCCATCCATCTTGATGTTTCCTGTGTAGAAAAGATGGAGCTTGTCTTTTTCCGCAATGGCGGAGCCTGAGTAAACACCATGACAGTCATAAATGCTGTCCGGCAGAAGCGGAACACCTTCATATCTCCAGCTGATCATATCTTCGCTGGAATAATGTCCCCAGAATTTCAGTCCACCGTTGGACTCAAATGGAGAATACTGGAAAAACACGTGATATCTTCCTTTATACCAGCATAATCCGTTTGGATCGTTGAGCCATCCGGTGGGCGGCATCAGGTGATGGGTCAGACGGTTTGTCTGCATTGCCCTTCCCACTGCTGCCGTTTCCTCGATTTTTCGAACTTCCTCCGCAAGCACCTTTGTCAGAGAACTCATTTATTTTACCTCCAGTACTTCAGAACTGTTATTTACGGTTCCTTCTGCAAGCATTTTTACTTCTTCATAATCATCAGTATTGGTTACGATCAGCGGTGTGGTCACATCGTAACCTGCTGCCTTGATGGCATCCATATCAAATGTGATCAGCGTCTGGCCTTTTTTCACTTCGTCGCCGTCTTTTACATGTGCGGTGTAGAATTTTCCGCCAAGCTCAACGGTGTCAACGCCGATGTGGATCAGCAGTTCCAGGCCGCTTTCTGTTGCAAGACCGATTGCGTGTTTTGTGTCAAAAATTGTAGAAACGGTAGCGTCGCAAGGTGCTTTTACCTCACCTTTGGACGGAATCACTGCCATGCCTTTTCCAAGGACTTCTGATGCAAAAGTCGCATCTTTTACTTCTGAAAGCGGGATCGCGGTTCCCTCAAGCGGGCTGTAGAGGGTCTGTGCGCCGGTCTCAGATGTTTTCTCCTCTGCTGGCTTCTCCTGAGCAATTTCTGCCGGAGCATCTGCTTTTTTCTCTGTTTCGATATTTTTTTCAGCTGTTTCCTGTACCTCGTCCTTATATCCGATCATCCAGGTGAGCACAAAAGCCACACCGAACGCGATGACAAACATTATGATATAAGCAACCGGGTTATTCAGGCACAGCAGGATTCCGAAGATACCGGTAACACCTGTTCCTGTAGCACCAAGATTTGTAATGGAGGCAAAAAGCGCTCCGCATGCACCGCCGAGGCAGCCCATGATAAACGGCTTTCCGAAACGGAGGTTTACGCCGAAGATCGCCGGCTCTGTGATTCCCATACATGCGCTTAAAGCAGACGGAACAGCCATGGATTTGATCTTCTGGTTTTTGGATTTCAGACCTACGGCAAGAGCCGCACCACCCTGTGCCACGTTGGCTGCAGATGCAAGAGGCAGCCAGTAGGTAACGCCAAATTTAGCAATCTGACCAAGGTCAATAATGGTATACATATGATGAACACCTGCAACAACTGTCGGCGCATAAAAAGCACCCATAATAAAGCTTCCGATTCCAAACGGCAGGGCAATCAGCCACTGGATTCCATCCAGAAGTCCGTTCTCAACGGCAACAAAGATCGGTCCGATAATGGAAAGTGTAAGATAACCGGTTACAAAAACACTAACAAGAGGTGTTACAAAAAGGTCGAACATTGCTGGTACAACTTTATGAAGTCTCTTCTCGATCTGTGCCAGTACCCATACTGCAATGATAACCGGGATTACATGTCCCTGATATCCAACCATGTCAATCGAATAAAGTCCGAACCATACTTTCTGTGTTGCCTGCACACCTTCTGTAGCCACAGTCCAGGCATTCTGCAGATTGGGATGGATCATGATCATACCGATGACCGCTCCCAGATAAGGATTGGCTCCGAATACCTTCGCGCCGCTGTAAGCGATCAGGATCGGCAGAAATGTATACGCCGTATTACTGAAAAGCTGGGCAAACACATAAATAGAACCACTGGTATTGATATTCAGGAAGCCATTGTTTACCATGAAGTTCAGAGCTTCCATGATTCCCATCAGGAATCCGCTGGCTACGATAGCCGGAATGATGGGGACAAAAATATCTCCCAGTGTCTTGATCAGCCGCTGTGCCGGGTTTGCCTTGGAAGCTGCCACCTTCTTCAGCTCATCCTTGCTGCTCTCGGAAACTCCGGCAATCTGAATAAATTCATCGTAAACCTTGTTTACAACTCCTGTTCCCAGGATGATCTGCATCTGTCCCTGTGCGAAGAATACACCCTTCACACCGTCGATGTTCTCTACATATTCCTTGTCTGCCTTGTCATTATCCGCAATGACCAGACGAAGTCTTGTTGCACAGTGTGCTGCGGAAATTATGTTTGCTTTCTTTCCTACATGATCATAGATTTCCTGTGCGGTCTTTCTGTAATCCATGTCCGTCCTCCTTTTCTTTTACTGTCCTTCCTGCGGGCAGTAGACTCTTTTTGCTTTCCTTTTTTTGCAAAACTGATTTCTTCGGATCAGCTGTGTCTGTTCTTTCTGTTTTTCCGGAAGTTAATGATTTCTGATCCTTTTGTTTCTTTTATGAGATTGATTCCATATTTATTTCTATTTTAAAAATGTCTGTTTTTCCTAATGCCTTGGTATTTATAAGTTTTTCAGTCATTTCTTTGCTTGTTTTTCATGTTTTTATGTGTTCTAATATGGAATCGTTCTCACATCTTGATTGTATTATAACCACTGCCTTCTCATTTGTAAATCCGCAACATCTCACAAATTTCTCCGGTCAAAATTGTACATATTCCATAAGAACATACGCAAGACAAACAAACCGGCCAGGACATCTCAAAAAAATCTGGTCTTTTTCTGTGCTTGCCCAGCCATAACACATAAACCCGCCAAAAAAGAGCAGGTCTTTTTCTCCCAAAAGATCTGCCCCTGTTCCGCAATAACTTATAATTTTTATCCTCTGTCTGCGGGAATATTCTCTGCTACCTGTGAGATTCCCGTTCCACAAGTTCACATCCCATTTTGATTTCCTTGCTGATTCCGGTATCGTTCTCAATAAGATCCGCCAGCATGGCTGCCGCCTCCATTCCACTGGTCTTATAATAAAAATGTACCGTGGTAAGCTTCGGTTCCACGATCTTACCCGGAACACCGTCACCGATCCCTGCGATCTGCACATCATCGGGAATTCGAAGTCCGATCTCCTTCAGATAAGTCATGGCACCAACTGCCATGGTATCTGTGGCACATACCAGAGAATCAATGGATGGATCCTCCTCAAAAAGTTCCTTCGCCATCTCATAGCCGGAATCCATGGTGAAGCTTCCTGTTTTCATCTTCTCCGGAAGGATCTCAAGCTTTCCCTTATGAAGCGCATCCATAAAACCTTTTTTACGGCGTGCACCAACTGCCTCGTCTTTATCTGTGACACCAATGTAAGCGAACTTTTTTCCTTTCTTTGCAAGCTTCTCTGTCACCATAAAAGCTGCCTTATAATCATCCTGATAAATGCAGGGATATCCATCCAGATGCTGTCCCAGAAGCACGATCGGCACCTTATAATCCTTCAGCATCTGTTTATGCTTTCTGGTAAACATGGTGGCAATAAAAACCACTCCGTCCACCTGGCGTTCTTTAAACAGAGAAAGATATTTCAGCTCTTCTTCCACATCGTTGTTGGTATTGGCGAGGATCAGCTGGTAACCTCTCCGTGTGAGAATGTCACTGATCCCCGCCACCTCACGGCTTATGGTATCGGAATTGATCTTTGGAAGAATAACACCGATGAGACTCGTTTTTTTTGTCCGCAATGTCTGTGCCTGGGAGGATGGCTGATATCCGGTCTCCTGGATCACCTTGCGGATGACTTCTTTTTTTTCACTGCTTACATATCCGTTGTTCAGATATCTGGATACCGTAGCTCTGGAAACTCCGGCAAGTCTGGCTATTTCATTAATATTCATGACCTATGTACCTCTTCTTCTGTCCTGTTAAGTCTGTCATTTTCCGTCGTTTTACAGATATTTATAGATAGATTATACACGTTTTCTTTCCGGTAAAAAAGATGCTTTTCTATTGTTTCGCAGTTATTCTGTTGTATACGGGATGCCAGTGACTCGCATCCCGCATGTTTTACTTTCATCTGCAACGTTTTCCGCTATAACCAATTTCTCTAAAAAGGATATTCTACTGTATCCGTTTCAGCGATCATTCCCGATCGATCATATCTGCTGTTTCAGTTTTTCTGCCGTCTCAGCTTCCTGCCGTTTCAGTTTACCTGTTGCTCAGGCGTGCCACATCACTCCAGATACTCAAACGGATCCACCGGCGTGCCGTCTTTTCTCATTGCGAAATAAAGGTTCGGGCCTTCCACAGAATAATATTTGGTCGGTGCACTGATATTTCCGATCACTTCGCCTTCTTTTACCGTGTCACCTTCTGCCACTGTAAGATCCTTCAGCTGTCCGTACACCGCCTGATAGCCATTTCCAAGCTCCATGGTCACAGTCGTTCCTGTGCAGGCATCCTGTGTAATGGAAAGCACCTGACCATCTGCCGCCGCATACACTGGTGCATCTTCCACTGCCTGCAGAGAAATAGCCGGGCTGACCCGATACTGATCCAACGTCGGATAATATACGGTTTCATTCATGTTGTAATCCACAAGAACTGTTCCTCTCACCGGCCACTCCATAATGGAATCCTCTGTAAAATTCAAGGTCTGCGCCGCAATTCCGGCCGCGGAAGTTTCGGCTGTATCTGCGGAGGAAGTCTCTGCTCCGTTATTTGCTGCATTTCCGGCGTTGGCGTTATCTGCTGCATTTCCGATTCCAGCAGTACTATTGCCAGCACTTTCTGCCCCTGCTGCCGCAGATACACTCTTATTCTCTGCACCACTCCCATTATTTACATCTGCCATTGTATTACCGTCTGTTCCTGCTGTTCCCTCATTTTCAGCTGCACCGCTTCCTGCAGTCTCACGGATACTTCCGGTTACACCGTCTGCATCTGCCCCATTTTCCGAAGCACCTGACAGACCTGTTTCATCTCCGGCTGCTCCATCGGTCATCTCATCCTGCGCCACATCTTCCCAGCCATTTCCGGTAACTGCCGCGTCCTCTGCGTTTTCCCCATCCGAAAGTTCTTCTTCCATCTGTACAGAATTTTCCTCCTGGGAATTTTCTACAATAGGTTTTGTCCCCAGCTGATAAACGGTAATTCCAAGTGCAGCCACTGCTGCCAAAACTCCGCCGTTGATAATGCCTCTCACGATTTTACTTTTCATATTCTTTCCACCTCTGTCTGATATGTTCATTTTCAGCAACGGAAAAAGCAGTAAAGCGGATATCTTCATTTCACTCTGCTACCGTTTCCAGTCACTATTTCTGTATCTATAGAGTGTCCAGAATATGGCTGTCTATTCACTTTCTGAATATTTTTCTTTCATAATAATACATTTCTTTTGCTGCTTAATCGAATCAGGAATATCCTCTCGACTTCCTTTAATTCTCCGGATTCTCAACTCTTAATTCCATATCCGGAAAATATTTTTTCAGGATCTCCTCCGCATTGCTTCCGTTTTTCGCCATCTCATTTCCGCCGAACTGAGAAAAACCAACACCGTGGCCGATGCCACGCACCCGCAGATAATAAGTATCGTTCTTTTTCTGCAAGCTGAAATTCGCCGATTCCAGCCCCATTCCCGCCGCAAAACTTTCTCCTTCCACCAGAGTTTTCCCAACCATAAGCTCCGTCACATAACCGGCACTATCCCGCTTTTTGATCTTCAGCTCTCCGGAAAACTGACCCGCCGGAATTTCCACAACTTTCATATAATCCGGAGATTTTTTGTCCCCGCTGCTATCTGCTGATTTCAGATATGTATACGCCTCATCATGAAAAGCCTCCGCTCCGCTGCGTGTTTTCCCCGCGCTGATCTTATGCCAGGGTGTCAGCTTCACTTTCCCCTCATATGTCAGTACCTTCCCTCCCGTCTCTTTCGCTGACTGCTGATAGATTTGATTTTTTTCTGTAAAAAAATATCTCCAGACTTCTCCAGTATTTCTGTTTTCCCAGAGGATCTCCGCAAGATTTTTTCCCTCCCCGATCCGCCTCTGAATATTTGACCGTGCGATCACAGTCTGCGCTTTTATGGTTTCTTTTTTCATATCCGGGGAAATCTGTGAAAAAACAAGGATGGGAAGATATTCTTCCATATCAGGCTTCCTCTCTGCCAGGACCATCTCCGTCCCGTGAAAAGCCGCTGCCATAAAATAAGGAAGAACAATTGCCAGAAACACCAGACAATATCGAAGAAGCGCATATTTTTTCATAAAAACACCATAAGCGTTCTTTTTCCTAATATATGTTCTTTTGCAAAAAATTATTATTTGCTGTATACTATATCAATTCGAAGGGGATCTGCAGTGATCAGACCTTACTCACCATCCATTCAAGCGAATATTCGCAATCCGCTTCGCTACGTAGCTCTACACCAAATAACTGCTCCGCAGTTTATCAGGAGGAGCTTGCACTCCTCCTGATACAAGCAAGTCCCCACCCACTGCTTATTGCTTTTCGCAACCCCGCAGGGGACTTACTTGATTTGGTTAAATTCTCTGATCAGGCGGATAAAATATTTAACTGAAATTTTTTATGGAGGTATCTCATATCATGCTTGCCATCTTTCTCGCACCACTATATATCCTCATCAATATTTATATCGTCCGCTGGATGATCCTGTGGATGGGTGCATGCACTCATTTTTTCCAGACCTTTGCGTTCCGGGTATGTTTTGTGGGTGTTTATATTTTTCTGTCCACTTCTCTTCTGACCTGTTTTCTTATCCGGAAGCCGCCTGAAATCCATCGTTTCCTGAAAAATACAGCCAATTATTTTCAGGGAACGTTTCTTTACATCCTGATCGTGATCGTAACTACTGATCTCTGCAGACTGATCCTGAAGCACACGCTTCACCCGGCCTGGCTGTACTCCCGGAAAGCCTTCGTGATCACGGGCGTAGTCTGTACACTTCTGATCATTGGTATCAGTCTCTATGGAATTTTAAACCAGTGGAATATTAAGACAAAAACTTATGATGTGAAAGTAGACAAGCAGGTGAAGGGAATGGATTCTCTGAAAATCGTCCTGCTTGCAGATATTCATTTCGGATACAGCATCGGGGAAAAACATGCCGAACTTCTTGTAAAAAAGATCAACGCCGAAGATCCGGATCTGATCTGCATTGCCGGTGATATTTTTGACAACGAATATGAGGGGATCAAAGATCCCCAAAAAACGGCGGCCATTCTTCGTTCGCTGAAATCCAGATACGGAGTTTATGCCTGCTGGGGCAACCATGATCTCAGCGAACCGATTCTGGCCGGTTTTACTTTCCGTAATGCGAAAGAAGATTATGACGATCCCAGAATGTGGGATTTTCTGAAATCCGCCAATATCCGGCTACTCAATGATGAAACGCTTCTCATTGATGACCGGTTCTATCTGACAGGCCGCAAAGATCCGTCCCGCTGCCGCAAAATGTCCGACACACGGAAGGAACCTGACCAGCTTACAGCCTCCCTTGACAAAACACTCCCCATTATTTTTATAGATCATCAGCCTGGTCAGTTGAATGAAGTGGCAGCCGCAGGCGCAGACCTTGATCTCTGTGGTCATACTCATGACGGCCAGCTGTTCCCTCTGAACATCATCACCGGCCTGGTCTGGGAAAATTCCTGCGGTTACCTGAAAAAAGGAACCATGCACAACATCGTTACCTCCGGCGCAGGCATATGGGGCCCGAATATGCGTACTGCCACAAATAGCGAGATCTGCTCGATCACGGTGCATTTTTTATAAAATCTCCATCTACTGTTTATTGCTTTTCGCAACCCCGATACGCATAACAGCCATTTCTTTTTTGAACCTCCGGGACTGTTGATATTTCCGGGAAGTCTATAAGCAGCCGCCTGTCCCGGTATTTATTTCCTGCAGTTCGTTTTCCGGGAGATCTAGCCTGTCTGGGGTAAAATCCTGATTCTCCGGCCCTTCTTCCCATCCCATTATTTCCGCCTGCAACTGCCGCCACTGCATGTCCGCTTCCGTTCTTATTCACGATATAACGCACTTTGTTTCTGCATATCCAGCTTCCTTTGCCAGCTGCTGCATACGCTGCAAAGATCCCTGCCCGTTTTCCTCCCATAGCCTGTACACGGGAGATTTTTTCCATAAAGATTCCCAGGATCATTACCGTCATATGAAAAATCTGCAATATTTCCGTATATCTGCCTGATTTTCCTTCTTTTTTCTCCGGATTTTTCTCAGAACGGTATTCTTTCTTTCCATCCCATACTTTTTTAATTCCCAGCCTTTCATATACCATAAAATCCCGCCTTTCCAAAAAAGACTTTGTTCTCAGGTTTCTGATCACTGATTTCATTCCATCCACCACAGATTTCTGTAATGTACAGAACCGGGAATGCGCGTTTCCCACAGCTATACAGCTACCAAAAGCCTATGTAAGCCTTTCGCAGAAATAGAACCGGAAATTTTTTCTGCATATGACAGAACTGCTGGCCGGTTGGGACTTTCTCCTCATAAAGACTTTTATTCCAGGAAAAAACAGCTGGTATAAGTGATCGTTCCAGGTCCGTAATAATATTTGATCCCGCTGTCCTGACAGACCTGTGTTACCAGCATTCCATATGCTTCCATCGACGAAAAACGTTTCTCCGGAAATCGGCAGGGTGCATCCGGGTAGCTGCATTTCGCACATCTGGTACAGCATCCGGCCCCAAGGGAAAGAAGTTTTGGAAATTCTTTTTTCAGACGGTCATGCATCTTTATAAAGTGTTCTTTATGAAGCGCTTCCGTCTCCATCATTCCTTCTCCGTCAAATTCATCTTCCAGTTCCCCTTTTGTCTGCACAATGATTCCTTTTTTATAACCGGAAATATCTGCCTCACATTCTTCCAGTGTTCCACAGGCAGGCGGGCAACTCCAGTTGCGTCCGTACATATGGCATTTATCCGTGCTGCACATCTGGCGCACCTCCGGAAGAAGTTTAATCTTATCTATATTCAGTTCTTCTACTTTAAAAAATCCTATGCTGTTTCCAATATTTTTTAATTCTTCCAGCTCCATAATGTTTTCCTCCCCATGCTTTTCGATTCAGTTTCAGTTCTGGTGGATTTTATATCTCAGGAAATTCCAGCTCATCTACAAACTGATCCTGAAATTCAGGTAATGCCGCAAGCTCCAGAAATTCCGTATGACGTGCAAGTCGCTCTGCCCGTTTCAGTTCTTCTTTATTCAAAAGTGCAAGCTTCGCACCTTCACCGGCTGCATTTCCAACCGGAATGATCCGATCCTTAAGAATACCAGGAAGCATTCCGATCCTGCATGCTCCCGCCGGGTCCATATAATTTCCAAAAGCTCCTGCTATATAAACCTGCTCCACCTGTTCCAGAGTAATCCCCATCTGTTCTGCCAGAAGAGCAATTCCTGCAGCAATGGCCCCTTTCGCCAGCTGTACTTCCCGAATATCTTTCTGGCTTAAATATACCGGTTTTCCATCCCCGGATTCCAACGGATCAGCCAGAAGATATGCTTTCTTTGTATTTTCATCGATCTGAACCACCCGCGGATTTTCCAGCAGCTTTCCGCTTTCATCGATCACCCCCGCATCCAGAAGACATGCTATGATATCGATCAGACCGGAACCGCAGATTCCCGCTGGTCTGCCTCCGCCGATTACCTTACATTCCAGTTTTCCATCCACCAGATGTGCATGTTCAATCGCACCATCTGCGCCCCGCATTCCACAGGCAATCTTAGCTCCCTCAAAAGCCGGCCCTGCCGCAGTAGAACATGCAATACAGCGTTTCTCATTTCCAAGAACAATTTCTCCGTTTGTTCCAATGTCGATCATCAGCGTCATCTTTTTCTCTTCTTCAAGATTCACAGCCAGAAGACATGCTACAGTATCTGCCCCCACAAAACCTGCAATAACAGGTAAAGCTACCAACTGTCCTCCCGGGTGAATACCAAGATGGAATTTTTCTGCCGGAAACATCAGCCCCTGACTGATGGCCGGATTATACGGTGCATGAACCAGAGAATCCGGTACAATTCCCAGGAAAAGATGATGCATGCAGGTATTTCCCACAACACTGACCTGATAAATATCCTCCGGAGATTTTTTCGCCGCTTCACAAAGTGTACCGATCAATTTTCTTAAAAGCTCCCGGATACATGTGGAAAGTTCTTCTGTACCGTGCTCCAGCGAATAATTTGCTCTCATGATCACATCTGCGCCATATTCTGTCTGTGTATTTAATGCACTTGCTGTTGCCAGCTGCTCTCCTGTTTTTCCATCCAAAAGATATCCTGCCACCGTTGTTGTCCCAATATCAAAAGCTGCCATCAGTACCGGTCTGTCGTCCTGTTCTTTCAGCTCCAGGATCTGATCTCCGCTGATAATCGCTCTCGCTTTTCCATTTTTCTCTTTTATCAGTCGGCTGATTACAGGCAGTATTTCCAGTTTTGGCTGAAAAAAGATATCTTTCTTCCGGCAGCTTTTTATCACTTCGCAAAGTCTTGTCCAGTCTGAACTGTTTTCTCCCACTGTACATGGCGGGATCTCAATATCCAGAATTTCCAGTTCCGGTGAAAAAGTCACGGCTCTCTCTGTTCCCTTTACAAGGATTCTGTGTTCAGATTTTTTCTCAATCGCTTCTACTTCAATATCTGTAGTTATCTTTGTCTGACAGGCTTTTTCCACAGCTCCGTTTATTTTTACCATGCATTTTCCACATTTTCCGGCTCCTCCGCATGGTGCATCCGGGGATAAGCCTGCGATCCGTTCTGCCTCCAGTACTGTAGTTCCTTCCTTCACCGTGACTTCTGTTTTTTCTTTTATAAAAAACACCCGGTATGTATTCATACTCTGTCCCACCCCCTATAATCTATAGTCAAAAATCCGCAGAAACTATTATACCTTTCTAGTTTCTGCGGATCTTAATCTGCTATTATACCGGAGATTCCTGCCCAAACAAGTTTCTCCTTAAGCAAGCGGATTGCGAATACCCGCTTTTTGCCTGTTTACTTTATGCGGCAAGTGATTTTGCAACCTGCGCTGCGGAAGCTGCATCTGCTGTATAAGCATCTGCACCGATCTCTTCTGCGAATTCCGGAGTGATCGGAGCTCCACCGACCATGATCTTGATGTCTTTACGGAAATCTTCTTTATTAAGTGCTTCAACGGTTTCTTTCATAGCCGGCATGGTTGTTGTCAGAAGTGCGGAAACACCTACTACTTTAACATCCGGATTCTCACGAACTGCTTCAATAAATTTCTCTACCGGAACATCAACACCAAGATCAATTACCTCAAAGCCGGCACTTTCAATCATCATTGCAACCAGGTTTTTGCCGATATCATGAAGATCTCCTGCTACAGTTCCAATGATCATCTTTCCTGCTACACCAGCGCTTCCACCTGCAAGATGTGGTTTCAGAACATCTACACCTTTTTTCATAGCTCTCGCTGCTACCAGCATCTCCGGAACAAAGATCTCATTATTTTTGAATTTCTCACCAACAACGCCCATTGCCTTGATCATATTATCAAGAACATCTGGTGCTGCATTTCCCTCATCCAGGGCTTCCTGTACTGCTGCTGCGATCAGTTTGGATTTTCCTCTCACTACCAGATCAAAAACTTCATCCATTTTACTCATAAGATTTTACCTCCTGAAATTAATTTGCACTCATTTGTCTTTTTTCCAAATACAGTCTGTTTCCGTACCTGACTGTATTTTCGGTATGTTCCTCAGGCATTTTCTGACAGACTCCGCAATCTGACAAAACTGCCTTAAGTTCATTTTTTATTTTTTTACTGGTCCGATAAGACCTTCTCTGTATGCCCCGATATATTCCATACAGTAGTCATCTTCTCCAAGAAGAGCTTCTGTCGCATAGATCAGTCCAAGCATATCTCTGTTTGTAGGATCAAGGATTCCACTGTCCAGTCCGGCGTTCATAGCCAGTACCACAAAGCCAAGATTGATCAGCTTACGAACCGGAAGATTGAATGAAATATTACTGATCGCCGCTGTGATATGAATAGAAGGATATTTTTCACGAACAGTAGAAATAACTTCAATATTTGTCTCAATTCCATTCTCAGATGTACAAAGCATCTCTACCAGCGGGTCAATGTGGATCCTGGATGGCGAAATTCCGTACTCTTTGGCTTTTGCCATGATCTTATCGAATACACGAAGTCTGTCCGCTGCGTTCTTCGGAATTCCACTGTCATCACTTAACAGTGCAATAACCTGCCAGTCCTTATTTTCCTCCTGCGCCATAATTGGAAAGATCTTATCAATCTTATCTCCCTCACCAGATACAGAATTAAAAAGTCCCGGTCTTTTACAGAATTTATACGCCTGCGCCAGAACATCTGCACTGGGGCTGTCTACAGAAATTGGAAGATCTGTTACTTCCTGGATACAGTCGATCATCCATTTCAGAGTTTCAACTTCCTGTTCTTCCGGAACAGATGCACAACAGTCAATAAACGTTGCATTCGCTTCTGCCTGTTTTCTTGCACGATCCTTGATAAATTCAGCGTCTCTGTTGGCGATTGCTTCTGCCACGGAAGGAATCGAACCATTGATCTTTTCGCCAATAATAATCATTTGCTACACCTCCTGAAGTTTTCTTTCCGACAAAACGTACAGTCCATGAATCCCCCGAAACATGCTGTAGTTTTCTAACTGTCTTTATTGTAGCAGATACTTTTTACAATCTACATACTCTATAGCGTGGAGTTTTCACGCTTCTTTTCATACAATGTGTAGGATAGCCGTGATGTATTTTTGATACGAAAAAAGCACTGTCATTTTGACAGTGCTCTTAAAAAGTAGTGAGGCATCGGGGATTCGAACCCCGGACAACTTGATTAAAAGTCAAGTGCTCT
>OCPR01000289.1_pt1 | contig 71499 bp, 51 predicted proteins | sample 1538611 | NCBI WGS metagenome assembly OCPR01 (sample SAMN04571711, study PRJEB22368) | human gut metagenome | biome: human gut; material: stool | host: Homo sapiens | place: Luxembourg | collected 2012-09-28
AGAGCAAAGGACTGAAAATCCTTGTGTCCCCGGTTCGATTCCTGGTGGCACCACAGCAAAGAAAAGCAAAACAATGTAAAATCCTGATTTTCAACGAAAATCGGGATTTTTTATTTTTCCCAAAAACGCAAAAAAGTGCGGTTCACGACCGCCTTTGGTGGAGCAAGAGGTGGAGCAAACGGGTGTTCCAAACATCTCCACCTTGAAAGAGCGTTTTTTCGCTGATTCACAATATTTTGCATAGTATCAAAACGGACTCGGATTCCTACATTTGTCGAACTAATGTTTAACTTAAAAGTAGGAGAAAATGAGACGAGATTCATTTAATGTGCTTTTCTTTATCAAGAAAACCAAGCTGCTGAAGAACGGTGAGGCTTCAGTATGTATGCGTATCACAGTCAATGGTGCAAGAGTAGAAACCAACATCCGCAAAAGCATCGAGCCAGTGTCGTGGAACCAGGCAAAGGAGTGCGCGAGGGGCAAAAGCCGTAAATCAACCGAGCTTAACAACTACATCGAGGAGAGCCGTATCAAACTCCACCGAATTTATACGCAACTTGCAGAGAATGGGGAACTTATCACTGCCCGAATATTGCAGGAAAAGTTCTTCGGAGTGGATAAAAAGGTGGAGCAGGCACGCACTATCATCGGTACTATGCGTGAACACAACGAGCAATGCCGAGCATTGGTGGGTAAAGATTTTGCCCTAATCACCGTAAGACGCTACGAAAGTTGTACTCGCTATCTTGCCGAACTTATCAAACTGAAATATGACAAAGAGGATTTGCCTATTACGGAGGTAAATGGCGAACTTGTGCGAGCCTTTGAGTTCTATTTGAAGACAGAGAAGAATTGTCAGCAGAATACCGTTATCCGCTATATGAAGTGCTTGAAGAAGATTATCAACCTTGCACTTGCCAACGAGTGGATAGAGAAGAATCCTTTTGCAGGTATTAAGTTTCACGAAAAAGAGGTTGTGCGCGAGTTCCTGACAATGGATGAACTTATGACAATATACCAAAAGGAGTTTTCGCTGCCTCGCCTTGCATTGGTGCGTGATGTATTTATCTTTGCTGCCTTTACGGGATTGGCATTTATAGATGTTCAGCAACTCGCCGCCGAGCATATCGTGCAAGACAACAACGGACACTATTGGATTCGCAAGACACGCCAAAAGACAAATAATATGTGTAATATCCCGTTGCTGGATATCCCATTGGCAATACTCAAAAAGTATGAGAACAATCCAACTTGCATCAAGCGTGGCGTATTACTTCCCGTTCCTTGCAATCAGAATATGAACAGCTACCTGAAAGAGATAGCCGATGTCTGCGGAATTCAGAAGCATCTTAGCACTCATGTGGCCCGCCATTCCTACGCAACATCTGTGTGCTTGGCTAACGGTGTAAGTATAGAGAATGTAGCAAAGATGCTCGGACACTCTAATATCAAGATGACGCAACACTATGCCAAAGTGCTTGATAGTTCGATATTGAAGGATATGATGAATGTGAAGAGTGCAATAGTGAATTTTGGATAGAAGTCTGCGGTACGCTTCGCCTGCTTTCGCCCCATTATAAAGTTAACTCGGAGGGCAATACCTGCGAGTTCAAGCCCACGGGTTTTCGAGCAAAAAAATTCTCTTCGATAATTTTTTACCCGAAAAAACTCTCCGGTATCACCGTCCGAGTTGAGAATGGGATTGGGACGAAGCAAGCGAAGCGACCTACGACGCATAAATTAAGGTCAAATCTATTAAGAGTATCAATCTTCAAATTACAATCAAGCCGCTATTATTATAGAAAAACAGAGTTGGGGACAAAGGCAGCTCGCTCCCAACTCTGCATAATAAGTTCAGTCAGTGTTTCCTTTACACTTATAATATACCCTATCGGGTGTACTTTGCAAGTACTTAACCCATATTATACCTTATAGGGTATAATCTAAAATTTGCCTCGATAGCAACTTTGCAATACTCGTTCAATATCGCTTTCACGATAAAGGATTTTCCCACCCAGTTGGCGGTACGGCAAAATACCATTGTTGCGGTAATCCTGCAAAGTACGGCGACTGATTTTCAAGCGTTCAGACAACTCTCTATCGGTCAAATAGTGTTCGCCACCTAATAGCGGTTGATTCTCATCTGCCATCGTTGCGGTATCTTTGGCAATGCGGTCAAGTTCAGAGAATAGACCGCGTACCCACTCGTGTTTGTGTGTAATAACTTCGTTACTCATTGGCATATAATTTATAGGTTAAACATCATTACAATCTGCGATAAGTCGCTCCACATCTTCAGGGCGATAGTAGATACGATTGTTAATCTTTGAGTGTGGCAATCGCCCGCTATCCCGAAGAGTCTGCAATGTGCGAGGGCTAATCTTCAACACTTGGCAGACATCTTGATTGTCCATCCAATCACTCATACGCCTGCCACCACGCTGGCGATTGATACGATCCATTCGCTTAACGAACTGCCCGAGACGCAATACAAGTTCCTCAAAGGTCTTTTTCTCAATGCTGATAATCTCCATAACTATTTCATTTTTACATTAAACATTCGCTTTTCGAATGCTAAGTAAAAACAAAAGATAATACCTTCCGCAAGCCCGACATAACGTGTCGTCAGGTGTCATTAGATTGCATAAGTGGTAGTATTTTAGAATGTAAATCGCTATCCCAAATACAGAAAGAGTGATTGATAGATTGCAATATTGCATGACTGCAAGTATGATAGATTGCAAGGTTGAATGATTGCATTACTTGTTACAATCAATAATGATTGCACTCATTCTTGATTGCTTGCTTTGCTTATTGGTTATAAACAAGTAACCAACAAGTGTTATAACCAACGCACCAATGCTAATTTTTCAGTAAAATTTAGGCTGCCATAGGATAATTTTCAGGCACTGAAAATTCATGTTCAAGCGAACATAGCAAGTTGTGTTTTGGGGCACCCGAAATGTTTTCGGCGTCCCAAAACTACCTATCGGTATCCTATCCTCCAAAGTCGGGTGGATTTGATGCTTTTATATTGCAAATACCTTCACTTTATGTACAAGTTTTATGCTCGAAATATTCATATAAACTATCCAAATTTTCATTCTTGAATTATAAAAATTACAATTCATGCGATAAAAAAGTTACTTCAAAAAGACGCAGTTTCGCATATTATCACTAAATTTGCGGTATACGCCAATAAAATGTGTAAATAATGAAAGATTTAAATAGACTAAAAGTAGTATTGGTTGAACAAAAGAAAACCGGCAAATGGCTTGCCGAGCAGTTAGGCAAAGACCCCTCAACTGTTTCCAAATGGTGCTCCAACAAGATGCAACCCTCTTTGGAGATGCTAGTGAATATTGCAAAAGTGTTAGATGTTGATACCAGAGAACTAATCGTTATTACGAAACAATAACTATGGGAACAAACTTTTTCACAAATGAAAAAGAAAATACTCTTCTTGAAAAAATAGAAGGAGTATTCAAATATAAAAAAGTGCATTTCTTTGATGCTCTTGTCGGATATTTTCGAGCATCAGGATATTTCCGTATCAGGAAGTTTATACAACAAACTCCCAAGATTCGCATTTTGGTTGGTATCAATGTAGATAAACTCACTTATCAAGCAAATCAGCAGGGGCTACTTTTCAATCCTAATGCAGAGCAGTCTCAGGAGGAGTTTTTTAACGATATAAAGCGTAATATTCAGGAAGCGAAATACGACAAAGAGGTTGAGGATGGTATGTATCAGTTCATAGAAGATATTGTAACTGGTAGAATAACTATGCGCATACATCCTAAACAAAATATCCATGCTAAGATTTATATTTTCCGTGAGGAAGTTTACCATCCCCATGGTTATGGTTCTGTTATTACAGGTTCTAGCAATTTAACTGAGGCTGGACTTGAAAAGAATTTCGAGTTCAATGTGGAATTACGCTATGATGACGATATACAGTTTGCAACCGAAACATTTGAAAGACTATGGGAAGAGTCTGTGGAGATAGACATAACTCATATAGATAAGATTAAGAACGATTCGTATCTTAATCCAAACTTTACCCCTTACGAGGTTTATCTAAAATTCTTATTGGAATACTTCGGTAAGAGTATTGACTTTGACCCTAACTCTGTGTCCGATTTGCCTACAGGATATAAAAAATTATCCTACCAGATAGATGCAGTCAATGACGGATATGCAAAGATGATGAAACACAATGGATTTTTCCTTTCCGATGTTGTCGGATTGGGGAAAACAGTCGTTTCTGCACTTATAGCTAAGAAATTCTTTTTCTCGAATGGATTTCCGACCCATCGTTCTCATATTTTGGTTATTGTCCCTCCTGCTATGAAAGATAATTGGGAAGAGACTCTTACGGAATTCAAATTAGATAATTTCAAAATCATAACTAACGGAAGTCTTCATAAAGTTAAGAATCCCGAACTCTATGACCTAATTATAGTTGATGAGGCACATAAGTTCAGAAGTGACACTGCATCAATGTATAATGAATTGCAGAAGTTGTGTAAGACTAAAACCAAGCGATATGATGGTAGCTTACATGACAAAAAGGTTATACTTGTGTCTGCTACGCCACTTAACAATAGACCAGAGGATATTGCCAATCTTGTTTATCTTTTCCAGGACTCAAAAGATAGCACGTTGGAAGAAGGTAATTTGCAGCGTTTCTTCCGTGAACATATTGATAGATATAACAAACTAAAAAAACAAAAGGACTTAACTCTTATAGCTGATGAAGTTAAGGCAATCTATGAGAGAATTCGTATCAAGGTTGTGGAACCATTAACTGTACGCCGAACTCGTACAGACTTAATGGAGAACGACGCATATCGCAAAGATTTGGAGGAACAGAACATTCATTTCCCTGACGTAAAATCTCCTCGCAAGATATATTATCAATTGGATACAGAGTTGGAGACTTTGTACGATAAGACTATAATGTATCTTAGTGACAAGATAAACGGACTTAAATATTACAGATATCAGGCAATAAAATATCTAAAGTCTCCTAAGAAGAGTAAGTATAAAAAGGCAGATATGATTTCTATCCAATTGGCAGGCATTATGAAGACGCTGCTTGTCAAGCGAATAGATAGTAGTTTTTATGCCTTCAAGCAATCATTGCGCCGATATTATGAGGCCAACAAGGTGATGCTTGATATGTTTGCCAACGGTACTATATACATTGCTCCCAATTTGAAAGTCAATGAGTTCCTTAGTGAAGGGAAGGAAGATGAGTTGATAAAGTTGATTGAGGAAGCAAGATATACCGATCCAACAATAGAAGTTTGTACGCCAGATGACTTTGAAGATGGTTTCGAAGACGGCATTAAGGCTGATAATGAGATATTGAAAGAGTTGGTTTCTATGTGGGATGCTGTTAATGCCGATCCTAAGTTAGATATATTTATTCAATATCTTAAAGATACGTTATTGGATAAAACCATTAACCATGAAGGGAAATTAGTTATATTCTCAGAATCAAAAGAGACCACCAAATATCTCTATGACGCTCTAAAAAATCATGGTTTTGATAAGATTATGACTGTACAGAGCGACAATAGAGATACACAAATGCCACTCTTGAAGGAGAACTTCGATGCAAACTACAAGGGGGATAAGAAAAACGATTATAACATCGTTATCTCTACCGAGGTACTTGCCGAAGGTGTAAACCTCCATCGTGCCAATGTTATCGTAAACTATGACACACCTTGGAACTCTACAAGGCTTATGCAGCGTATCGGTCGTGTGAATCGTATCGGTAGCACTGCTAAAGAGGTATATATTTTCAACTTCTTCCCTACATCAAAAGTTAATGATGACATTGAGTTGGAGAAGAAGGCGAAAATGAAACTCTTTGCGTTCCATGCAGCATTGGGCGAAGATAGTCAGATATATTCTACCGATGAGAATCCTGAAAGTTTTGGCCTATTTGACAAGGATGTAGATGAGGAGCGTGATGAGAAATTGCGCTACCTGATGTGGCTCAGACAGCTAAAACAAGATGATCCTGATTTGATTAAACGAATCAGTAAACTGCCATTGAGAGCTCGCACAGGTCGCAAGAGTAAATTTATACCGGGTAGTACCATTGTGTTTATCCGCAATAAGCGGCGTGATGCTTTCACATTTGTACGAGATGACGGCAGCATCGAGGAACTTACATTCTTAGAAGCTGTAAAAGAGTTTGAAGCCCGTATTGACGAAAAGTCTATACCGCTTCACGATATGCACCACGAGCAAGTAAAAACGGCACTTGATGCATTTGCCACACAAGAGGAAGAGACTAAAGCAACAAAGCAGAAGGTTAATCCGGCACAGGGCCCTAATGAAAAGAAGGCCATTGCCTATCTTGATGGCTTTGTCAGCATTCCCAACATTACCGAGCAAGAACTTGAGTTGATTAGCAAAGCAAAACGAGCTATTACAACGGGTAAATTCCAGCAGTTGCAACGAGATATAAATAAGCTAAAAACAGCAACAAAGAAAACTCCAGTCAAGCCAGTGGTTTTACTTGAGCAATTGATAAAGATTATATCAGCATATCCATTGGAGCATATCCAAGGTGGGAATGTTGATAAACAAGCAGATGTGCTTAAAGTGTCGAAAGATTTTATGCCTGAGATTATTATTTCAGAGAGTTTTAACATGTAACAAAGTATTATTATGAATCAAGCATATTTGAAAAATATACTATCTGCAAAATTTGATTTTGACATTTGGAAAGATTTGCTAGAGAAGATCTTCCCAAAAGTTGAAGTATTCACAAGTGTTGCCAAGATTGCAGATTCACACGTCAAAGATGGTGGTCATGTAGGAAACATCCGTTTAGATGACGGACGTTCATTGGCTATATTCCGTTTTGAAGTTACCGACAATGTGCAAATATCACGCAATCGTAAAAGTTTACGCGATATTGCTGCTAAGTATGTAGATCAAGGCTTGATTCATGGAGCTTTGGTTTTCTATTATTCGCAAAACCAAGATGACTATCGCTTGACATTTATTGCCAAGCAGACCTATTTGAATGAAAGCGGAGAATTAGTAAAGAAGGAAACAGCTCCTAAACGATATACATTCTTGTTAGGCAAGAATGAGCCTTGTACCACAGCAGCAAGCCGACTTATCGAGTTGGCTAATAAGAAAAACTATGGATCCATTTATTTAACAGATGTTACCGATGCATTCTCTGTTGAACGACTCAATAAAGAGTTCTTTAATGGGTATAAAGCACAATATAAGAAATTTGTTGATACGCTTTCTGATACGAAGCAACACCGTGATTATGTAAAGAAACTGTTAGGTCGTTTGGTGTTCTTGCAATTCTTGCAAAAGAAAGGCTGGATGGGTGTACCTGCTTCAAATGCTAAATGGGAAGGTGGAGATAAAAACTACCTTAGTAAACTTGTAGATAATTATGCCAACAATAATCGTTTGTTAAGTGATGTTTTGGAACTGCTGTTCTTCAAAACATTGAATGAAAAGCGAAATGGAGATATAGCCGATGGTAAACTTGGTGAAAATATCAAGATTCCATACTTAAATGGTGGTTTGTTTGATAAGGACAGAATTGACGAATTAGATATAGATTTCCCATATTCCTACTTCAAGGATTTAATGGATTTCTTCTCTCAATACAACTTCACCATTGACGAGAACGACCCTGATGATAGCGAGGTTGGTATTGATCCTGAAATGTTGGGACATATTTTCGAGAATCTTTTGGAGGACAACAAAGATAAGGGAGCCTTCTATACACCCAAAGAGATTGTTCAGTATATGTGCCGACAGAGTGTGATTCAATACCTCAAAACACACGAGCCATCAGAACAATATGCAGAAGCTATTGAACAACTTATAAATGAAGGTGTGGTGAGTCCTATACTCCAAAGCAAAAGCATTGCTGCACGCTTTATTCAACTGCTTAAAGAGGTTAAGGTATGCGATCCAGCCATTGGCTCGGGTGCATTCCCTATGGGTATTCTTTATGTGTTGTATCATGCTATACATCACTTACATTCACATGCAGAGCCCCACGGGAACTTCGATTCTACTCAAACCAAACGTGATATTATCCAAAACAACATCTTCGGTGTCGATATCGAGCAAGGTGCTGTCGATATAGCTCGTTTACGTTTCTGGTTAGCATTGGTTGTCGATGCCGACAAGCCACAACCTCTACCAAACTTGGATTATAAAATTACTTGTGGCAACTCATTATTGAGTCGCTATCCTATTGACGCCCCTATTGAGAATGTCTTTGTAGAGTACAACAAGGGCAAAAAAGAAGATGAGAAAATGACACTTGCCAAATATAAGGAGTTGGTAAGTGACTATACCAATACATCAAATCATCAAACCAAGGAACTTTTCCGCAAGACTATTGAGGATATAAAGTGTGCCTTCAAGACAGAACTGAGCAAACAGTTTAAGGAAAGACTTGCAAAGTTAAGAGGAAAAGTTATAATGCTTGAAGGCCCGACCTTATTTGGAGAGCGCACAAAGGCGGAAAAGGCTGAGTTGAAGAAGCTGAAAGAAAAACTGAATCTCCTTGAGAAAGAACAAGAAGATATTCAGACAAACAAATTATATGTTGATGCTTTCGAATGGCGTTTTGAATTCCCTCAATTGCTTGATGAGAATGGTAAGTTTACTGGTTTTGATATAATAATAGGAAATCCGCCATATATTAAAGAAGCAACAGATAAAAACGCATTTAATGGGTTAAGAAACAGTGCATATTATCAAGGTAAAATGGACCTTTGGTATATTTTCGCTTGTAAAGGGATTGACTTATTAAAGTCTAATGCGTGTTTATGTTATATTGCCACAAATAATTGGGTTACCAACGACGGAGCAAGTATTTTACGCAATAAGATTGTATCAGATGCCAGAATCATACAATTAATAGATTTCTTTGATGCTATGATTTTTGACAGTGCAAGTATACAAACAATGATTATGCTCTTTCAGAAAGACTGCATTACTGACAATTATTCTTTTGATTATCGAAAAGTACAACAAAAACATGCCAATAAACAGGCTGCGATTAATTTATTAGAGAAAATACATGATGATAGCAACGTATTCTTTATGCCATTAATTAATAGAGAGTATTTCTCAAATCAGCTATTAACATTTGCATCTACAGAGAATAACCAAATATTACAATTAATAAACAATACAAAACACATTCTCTTGAATGATCAAGATGGACTTAAGGAGATATCTTCTGGTATTGATGTTTTGCAAGATTATGTAAATAAAAAGGCTCAACAACTTTTAAACAATAAGAAACAAATCGGAGATGGTATTTTTGTATTAAGCCAACAAGAATATGATAGTCTAAGTTTTAATGAAAATGAAAAGAGTCTTGTAAAGCCATATTATACATCAAAACTGATAAACAGATATTCAGTATGCAAAGAGAATTCTGAATGGATAATATATACAGATTCTTCTGCAAATGACAGTATCTCCCTTTATCCTAACATACAAAAGCATTTAGATCAATTTTCTAAAGTTATTACATCTGTAAATAAACCTTATGGGTTGCATCGTGCTAGAAAAAAAGAAAGTTTTGAAGGAGAAAAAATCTTAGCATTAAGAAAGTGTGTAAATCGTCCTGCTTTTTCTTATGTAAATTTTGACAGTTTTGTTTCTAGAGCTTACTTAATTATTAGAACAAATAGAGTAAACCAAAAGTATCTAACAGGATTATTGAATTCAACACTAATAAAGTATTGGCTAAAATATAAGGGAAAAATGCAGGGAGCGAATTTTCAAATAGACAAGGAGCCTTTGCAGCAGATTCCTATTGCAGTACCAGCAATCAATGTTCAGGAATTAATTGCAACAATTGTTGATTATGTAATGATGGCAAGTTCTACAAAAGAAAACTTATCAGAATTAGTTTCAAACGAAACAATTGCACTGTTTTTTGAAAAAATTATTGATGGTTGTGTGTATGAATTATACTTTGGAGAGCATATGAAAGAACAAGAAATCAATATAATTGATTCAGCGTTGGAACTCATAAAGCCGATCACACACCTATCCTCAGATAAAGAAAAAGCAGATATGATACTTGATGTATTTATGAATATCAAGAAAACGGATAATTCTATTCGAAACAGATTGGATTTATTTACATTAAGAAGCCCTGAGATACTCAAACTTATAATTGAAGGATAATATGCCAGCAATAAATAGAATACATATATGTGGTTTTAAGGCCTTTCCAAATGATTTTGAATTACAACTAGAAGGAAAGAACCTTTTGATGTATGGTGAGAATGGTAGTGGAAAATCTTCCATCTACTATGCTTTACATTGTATGTTCCAGGCACCATTAAAACCTGATGCTGGTAAAAAATACTTTGACCCCGCTAGTGAACAGCATTTAAAAAATCTAAATAATTTGGATGTAGATTCCAAAATATGGATAGATTTTGATGGGAGACATCCGTTTATATATAATATTGATAAAGAAGGTTATCAATTTACATTATTAGGTGGTAAACACCCATTGCCTGCACAGATTAACGGTTGTTTTGTTAATCATCAATTCTTATTCCATTTTTTCAATTTTAGAAATTCTCAGAGAATAAATCTATTCCCCGTATTTATAAAAGATATTTTGCCATTCTGTAAAGATGACAATACAGGACTTCATATTGGCGAAATGTATGATGAAATAACAGCATCAATTATCAAGAAGGGACGACATATACACCCTGATTATATTTCTAATATTGAATATTTTAACAAAGCAGTCAAGAAGGTCGTTGAAGACATTAACATTTATGCCTCCGATCGATATAATGAGTCTTTTAAGGATGAAGATGATAATGAGTTGGTTATAAGATTGCGATACGATTCGAATTTTGATAAACCCGAAGATGACACTAATGAGTATTGGTTAAAGTATGACAATATTATAGAGTTAGTTAAAGAGAATGGGGAAATAAAAGAACGCAAATCATCATATAAAAAATTAAATGAACCTTTTATTGGCTTAGAGATTTCCGAGAAGATGCCTGATGGCAATCTACGAAAGATTGTTAAGCCACATACATATTTTAACGAAGCAAAATTAACAGCAATAGCATTGTCTGTTCGTTTTGCACTGCTGAATATAGAGAAGCCTGCTGATGGTCGTTTTCTAGCTCTTGACGATATGCTCATCAGTCTTGACATGAGCAATCGAGCAAAAGTTGTAGATTTCCTATTGAAAATATCTGATAAGTATAAGATATATCTGTTTACTCACGACAGAGCATTCTTTGAACATTTTAAAGAAAGGATTTATTTTGCGAACAAATCAAAAGGTGTAGCAAAAGAAGATGGTTGGTTATTTAAGGAATTGTACAAAGATGATACTCCTACAAATAATCCTAAGGATTTCAACTCTGAATCAGACATTGCAAGAGCTCGTAAACATTATAAGGAATTTGATTATCCTGCTGCTGCAAACTACTTACGTAAAGCAGTAGAGGCTATGGTAAATGAAGTCTTTCCCCCTAAACTATCAAAACAAAATGACGGAGCTAAACATGAAAGGCTTCGAAATGTATTGGAAATATCATTTGATTTCTTTTCGAAGATACAAGGGTTTGATCTTGCAGACTTGAGTAGATTGATTGCTAATTTGAATCTACTAATGAACCCTCTTTCGCATAAATCAACTGAAACTAATGTGTATAAAATTGAGCTGAAAGAAATTTTTGCCATTATAGAAAGATTGAGCCTTCAAGTACAAGGATTAAGTATTGAAGAGGTACTTCCAAGAAAAGAAAAAGTATATTTATATTTAGAGGAAGATGAACATATAACCCAGAAGTATGAAATCGAACTACAGCAGGAATTATATAAATATATTGCAGGGACAAAGAAGCTATGGCAGCCTGAAGCTAAATCAATAAGAAGTTGTACTATTATAGACGGAGTCGAGGGTGAATACAATAAAAATGAACGTTTTAAGGGGAATTTAGAGAAGATCTGTCAAGATATACATAGCCATAAAAGGAAAGACTATGCTGATAATTATTTAGAGTTGTATAAAGACAAAAATAACAATGTACTCAATTCTATCATATGACGCATAATATATTTTATTCATGGCAATCAGATATTGATGTATCTGATAATAAGAATTATATAGAGAAATGTTTGAGGAGAGCTATTTCAAGATTATCAAACGATATAGATTTCTCTATATATCTTGATATTGACAAAGCAACCAATAAAAGAGTTGGGACTATAGATATAAGTGATTCTATATTTAAAAAGATCAATACATCAAAAATATTTGTTGCTGATGTGTCAATTATTAATTTTAGGGCTAAAAAATATAAGAAAACACCTAATCCTAATGTATTAATAGAATTAGGTTATGCAGCAAGAACTTTAGGATGGGAAAATATCATATGTGTGTTTAATACAAAATATGGCACACCTGAGATGTTGCCTTTTGATCTTAGAAACAGACGAGTTTTGCTTTATAACAGTGACAAGGATAAAGACGAACTAGTTAATGCGTTATTCTCTGCGATCAGCAATACTCATAATTTAAATACTCCATCTAGTATTATTAGTGATTATTATAATGCTAAAATAGATACGTTGTTATTGACTATTATTTCAGATTTCGGGAAATTAAGTTTTGGGTATAACAATTATTCATTAACTCGTGATATTATTACAGAAATACTCAATATTGATAGGATTAAATTGATTAAGACATTAACTAATTGTCATTTAATAGGATTTCAACTATTTAAGAATTATGATATTGTCATAAGGGATTTAGCAGAAATACTGGAAAAAATACTTGTATTAAAACAATATGATGATAGTTATTATATTCCTTTGATTAAGATAATAGATTGCCTGCGTTTATACAATAAAAATTTAAATAGAAGGTGGCATTTAGATAAATTAGAGATAATCTCAGAATCTTCAGACTATTCAATAGTAGAAAGTAATGATAAAAATCTACCTAACAGATATATCTTATTAAGAAATATAGAAAATGGAAAGAATTCTGGCCAAGTTTGTGATTTTGGCGACTTTCACAGAAGAGACCATATAGAAAGTTTGTTGACAAATTTTACACTAAAAAATGATTCACTTCGATTTTATTCTGGATTTATATGCGAAATGTTGGAATATATAAATAAATGGATAGATAATAATGGGGGCGAATTTATACTTGATGAAACTATATTAGAATACAGATAAGATGAGAGTGGATAGAGAAATAAAAGAAAAATACTTTGATGAAAGTGATACGAGTTTTGAAGCTCGCAAACTTTGGTATAAATTCAAAGATGCTATATTTTATGAGAATCGTTTCTTTGTAAGGCACCAGCTACTAGATATACTATCACAGTATATGAAAGAGAATACTCTCAATATCAAGCCGGGTCAAATTTATTATAGGGCAAGGATTATAGATGATAGTTGTATAAACGACCATATGATTTATAAATGTTATAGCGCTCCCGATGGGGAAAAATTAGATGTTAAATATGTTGGTAAGGCAAACCCATTTAAGGGGCTAACGAAAGAGGCCTCGTTTGTTCCTCCAAAGAATGTAAAAGTTTCGGCTGGTCGTGCAAATCCTAAATATGTTAAATATCTCTATGTTGCAGAAAGTCCCACAACGGCAATTTTTGAAGTGAGACCATTTATTTATGATGCTGTGAATATTGCCAAAATACAAACAACTGAACTTTTAAAAGTAGCTAACATTGCTGTAGATCTTGATTTATCCAACGACAAAGATACCACTGTAGATATGCATGTAATGGGAATGATACAAGGGGCTTTTTCAAAACCTACAAACAACACTGATGACTATATTCCAACTCAAGTTATTGCCGAATATATAAAAAGCCTTGGATATGATGGCATTAGATTTAATAGTTCTATTCATTCAGGAGGAGTAAATCTTACTATATTTAATTACGAAAAATGTGAGGCCATATCCTCTCAAGATTTCAGAATAGAAAATATTAAATTAACAGCAAGAGCTGCGTTCGGTAGTGCTAACTATGATGGAGATATGTGTTACATTGTGGATAATGAACCTAAGTATTATGATTTCTCAAAGTACCCATATATTCAAGATGACAATATAATTAATAAAAACCATTAGAATAATACGAGTATATATCAGAAACAAACCGCGTAGAATACAAAAGAGAATAGCCCTCGTAGCTTAATTTGACTTGATTTTTTGTGAGTGTATAATACTATAAGTGCTCATGATGGCACCAAGTAGGCACTAAGATATAACTAAGTTGGTATCCAGTCGGAACCTAGTCGGCACCCAGTTGATATAAGGGTGTACAAGTTAGTGCATAAGTTGTGTATAAGCTAATTTAATGATACTACCATGCAAGTGACTATGCAAGTTACCATGCAAGTTCCCAAGTTGTAAAACCTATTTATAGTAGGTTAAACCATCAAGAATTTCTTTACAGTTCAATTGTTGATACATTTGATTCCTCAAAAAATGTGGGACATGTCTCACTTTTTCCCTACGACTAAAAACTAATCAAACGCACAGATTTGTACTCAACCTATCATAAAATAAAGAAAAAGTACTATATTTGCATATTATATGATATGTTACAGTTATGACAAAGAGTACAATGGGGACTAAATTGCCCCGAAAGTTAGAGCAGAAAATGCAGATAGTTGGCGAACAAATAAAACTTGCTCGCTTGCGTCGTAATTTAAGTGTTGCACAGGTGGCGGAGCGTGCTACTTGTTCGCCTCTTACGGTATCACGCATAGAGAAAGGTGCACCAACGGTGGCAATTGGTATCTATCTGCGTGTGTTATATGCTCTGCAACTTGATGATGATATTCTCTCTTTAGCAAAAGATGATGAACTCGGCAGGGCATTGCAGGATATGAACTTACCACAGCGTGAAAGGGCATCTAAAAAGGAGTAATGTGCTATGAAGAAGTTGTATGTATATGCCGATTTTGATTGGCTCAAGGAGATTGAGTTGGTTGGTGAACTTGGTTACGAATCGCTTCGTGGCTCGGATAGTTATAATTTCAAGTTTGCCGATAGTTGGATAAAGATGTACAATGCCATTACCCTCAGCGAAGACCTTAACAACTATCCGGGGGTACAATACACTCAGCCGAATAAAGATATTTTCGGATGCTTTGCTGATGCTCTGCCCGACAGATGGGGACGCACTCTCCTTCTCCGTCGTGAACAAATATTGGCACAAGAAGAGAACCGACCAGTCCGCAGGCTTTCATCGTTTGACTTCTTGACGGGCATTGATGACTTTTCCCGTATGGGTGGTTTCCGATTCAAAGAAACACTTGATGGCGAGTTCATCAACGCTGACAACTCTTTGCGTATTCCGCCATTGACAGACTTGCGCGAACTCATTGCAGCGAGTAAAGAGATTGAGAAAAGCGAGGAGACCAATGAACTCCCCGAAAAACGATGGATTGCCCAACTTATGCAGCCAGGCTCTTCGCTCGGAGGTGCTCGCCCCAAAGCAAATATTGTAGATACGGATCGTAGTATATATGTTGCAAAATTCCCATCATTGAAGGATGATTACGATGCAGGACTATGGGAGCATTTCTGCCATCTATTAGCAAAAAATGCGGGCATAAACGTTGCCGAAACAAAGGTGCTTGAAATAAACGACAAGCATCATACACTCCTTTCTCGTCGTTTTGATAGAACAGAGGATGGCAAACGAATTCATTTTGCATCTGCAATGACACTGCTTGGGCTGAATGATGGAGATAATGCAACAACGGGACACGGATATATCGATATTGTTGATTTCATCATTAGCAGTTGTACCGATGTTGATGCGAACTTGCGAGAGTTGTTCCGCCGAGTTGCATTCAATATATGTGTCGGCAACAGCGATGATCATTTCCGTAATCACGGTTTTCTGCTCACTGCAAAAGGTTGGACTCTTTCGCCAGCATACGATATGAACCCGACACTGAACGACCACCAAAGTCTGCTAATCAATAGCAAAACTAACAAGGCTGATTTGTCTATTTTGCTTAACTCTTGCGAGGAATATATGCTCACAATTGAGGTCGCAAAGGGTATAATCAACGAGGTCGTAACGGCTGTCAAGGATTGGAGAGTATTAGCAAATAGATTAGGTATTGCTAAACGAGAAATGGGCTTATTTGAGGGAGTATTTGATAATCGGATTAAGTTATAAGATTAAGGAGGTTTATTATGTACGATGACAACAATGATATAAAGAAAAGACAAGTAGAAGTTCTCAAAGAAGGTTTAGAACTACAGAATGATGTCAACGAATTTGCAAAAGAAATAAATAAGGGCATTTCTGATATAAACAATGCTTTATTTGGTAATAATATAGTACAGATGCGTGAGTGTGCTATTTCAATTAAAAGAAAATACCCACTATTTTATTGTTATCTCCCTAAGCAAGTTCTTCCATTCATACCTTCTATTCCAATTGAAGATATGGAATATGGACAAATACGCACAGTCCTTATAGCAGAGATTAATGCACTGCGAAATATGGTAGATGATTATGGATTATCGCAAGGTATTAAGAAGGGTTTAGAACTTGCAGTAAAATGGCGTATAGAAGATATTATGAAAAAATAAGATTGCAGTTCCCATTTGTATATAACAATAATTATATACCTTTGCATCAAAGTAGGAACTCGACTCTGCGAGACACTGCAAAATAGTGCAGAATTTAGGTGGAGCAATAGCGGGAGATTACGTTTGTTGCGATTCTTTAACGCAAAGATATAGAGCCATTTAGAAATGAAACTCATTTTCTGGTGGCACCACTTCAAAATAAAAAACGTTGTGAATCATCTTTCGCAACGTTTTTTATTTATCTCCACAAACTATATTAGTAACCTTTTTATGGTTCAAACTAGTACTTCAACAAAGTAGAAAATCCCGTAATAACCGAACTGAACTAAAGACATAACCGGAATTATATTTTTCTAACTGCTCACAGTCTGTCGATGCAGCCCATGCCGCTGACAAACACTGTATCTTTACGGAATAGCATGCCTCGATATCAGAAACCGCATCGCCTACATATATCATTTCATTCGACTTAAAGCCATAATATAATGATATGTCCTTCATTGCTTCTGATTTTCTGTTCTTTTCAGAAGAGCCGGTTTCTATTCGGTCAAAACACCCATCCATACCAAATTGTTTCAATGTAATATCACAACTTCTTATACCTTTCCCCGTAATAAGAACTACTATTACATTTCTTTCATGTAATTGCCCGATCAATGTTTTCATCCCTTCAAATGGCTTGGGACATAAAATGGCATGCATTTCTTCATAAATTACATAGAAATCATTTAATGCCTTCTCCCGACTATCACCGGAAACCACTTGATTGATCATACCTTCTTCATTTAATCCGAAGGTCCGCGCTATCTCGTCATCTGATAGTTCATGATCTACATAAGGAGTAGTCGCCTCTCTGAATGCTGCTAAACATAGCGGAATAGTATCTCCTATCGTACCATCCAGATCAAAAGCTACCAGCCGGATCATAATTTTCAGATTTATTGATTTGACGAATCACCCTACATGGGTTTCCAACAGCCAGACTGTTTGCAGGAACATTTTTGGTAACAACACTTCCGGCACCAATAACACTTCCCTTACCAATAGTAACCCCGGGCAATATAATAACTCCACCACCGATCCAGCAACCATCTTCAACAGTGACCGGAAGTGCAAATGTATGACGGACATATCGAACTCCCTCCGGTGCCTCAACAGGTGTTAACCGTTCATTCAAATCAATGGGATGCGTTGCCGTATAAATCTGGACATTAGGAGCAATCAGTACATTATTACCAACTGTAATCTTATTGCAATCGACAAACACACAGCCTATATTTACCGTAACATTATCACCAATATGAATATTACATCCATAATCGCAGAGAAAAGAATGTCCTACGGAAACCTCTGTTCCGATACTACCGAACATTTCTTTCAGAATCGCATATTTTTCTTCTTTTTGTTCATAAGACAGTGAATTGTATCTCATCAACAAACGGTGAGTTTTTCCTTTTAGTTCTAGAAAAACCGGAGCATGGCAATCATACCATTCACCAGCCAAGCATTTCTCCATCTCTGTTTTCATTCGTTCCCTCCCATGCGGATTTATAAGAAAGTAACAATTTCATCCTTGTCCTTTCGGGTAGTAAAGTGATCAGGTTGCTCTTGGATATATCCCAATGATACAATAGCTACCGGATATCTTTCGGACGACAGCCTGAAATTAGCTTTAAACAATTCCGGATCAAAGTTGCACACCCAACAACTTCCCAGCCCTATTTCGGCTGCGGCTAAACAGATATGCTCTGTAGCAATAGCAGCATCGATATCCGCATGATTTTTGTTATCGGATTTACGTACCCATGCTATCGATCTATCGGCACAAACAACAATGTATACCGGTGCCCGTGCGAACCATTCTCTATTATAACATTGCCGTAAATTCTGTTTTTGTTCTTCACTGACCACCACCATGAAATGCCAAGGCTGATAATTAACTGCAGAAGGAGCTAAACGGGCACATTCAATGATATAGTCGATTTTATCCTGTTCGACCCTGTCTGACTTATAATTTCTCACCGAGAAACGTTTTTTTGTAAGTTCTAAAAAGTTCATATCTTATCAATTTTTAATATTTAAAGCAAAGTTATACCATTTTTAGGTCTATTATTATGTATTACTTTTCGTTATATCGGTAAAATTACGTTTTTTAGACTATATTTGTCTTATGAAAAGAGAAAACTTACATCAACCGTTTGAGATTAGTTTCAGTGAGTTTGACGAGTCAATGCTAAAAGAACACGACCATACTTTTTTTGAGTTGGTCTACATCTTATCGGGTACAGGTATCCAATGGATTAACAATAATAAATTTTCTTATCACGACGGACACCTATTTATGATAACTCCCGGAGACTCACATTCATTTGAAATACATTCCACTACTAAGTTTATCAATATTAAGTTCAATGATATCTACATTCATTCCGCTGTTTTCGGTACAGAAAACATAAAACGATTAGAATTTATCTTACAGCATGCTAACCACCAACCTGGCTGTATTTTACGAAATCGAACAGACAAACTACTCGTAAAACCTATGATTGAAGCCATCATCAGGGAATACGTCAATAGAAACTTATATAGCAAAGAAATCATAACGCAACTGATAAACACCATAATAATAGTCGTTGCACGCAATATCGCCATGTTTCTGCCTGAGCAAGTCAATGAATGCTCCGAAGAGAAATCACTCGGTATACTGCAATATATCCAGACCTACATTTATCAATCCGAGAAAATCAAAACGAAAACTATCAGTCAACATTTCGGCATTTCAGAGAATTATTTGGGACGTTACTTTAAAAAACACACAAACGAAACAATGCAACAGTACATACTGAATTATAAACTGAAACTGGTAGAAAACAGATTATTGCATAGTGAAATGAGAATCAGTGAGATTGTAGCAGAATTAGGTTTCACCGATGAAAGCCATTTAAATAAACTATTTAAAAAATACAGAGGTTGCAGCCCCACAAATTTCAGAAAGAATAATGCAGTATAGCCCCAATAATAAGTTATACAAGTTTCAGACGCCCTATTCGTCTGATATGCCCGATATCTTCTCCTTCTTTACATTTTCCTTTTGTTGCTCTCTATACTGTCGCGGAGGCATGCCATACCTTTTTGAGAACAGTTTATAGAATGTTCCGCGGTTGTTGAATCCGGTCTGGTCCATAATCTCTTCAATAGTAAGATTCTTGGCTATTAACAGCCGTTCTGCCATTGTTAGACGGTATTCCTTAATGATATCAGCAGGAGACTGTTCGGTTATCGGTTTTAGTTTCCGGTAGAACTGGCGGGTACTATACCCCATCTCACTACTTAGCAATTCCACTTGTAAATCGGGATTTGCAATATTCTTCTCTATAATCTCGAGCATTTTATCCAGGAACTCCTGATCTTCTTTATGTATACAATTGCCATGTTCCATAGTGAAGGAACTGAAAATAGAGCTATAATATTCTTTCAAGTCTGCCTCCCGTTTGATGAGACGATAAACGATTTTCTCCAGATACTTCACGTTAAAAGGTTTGGTAACATAGGCTTCTGCTCCTGACTCGATGCCCTTTACCTGATCGTCTTCGTGATGTAGGGCGGAAAGGAGGATCAGTGGAATGTGACTCCATAATTTGTGTTGCTTTATCTTCTGAGCAAACGACAGTCCATCAATACCGGGCATCATGACGTCTGAAATAATTAAGTCGGGTTGCTTCTGCTCCAGACTGCTCAATGCACCTTTTGCATTATCAAAAGAGCACACATTGTATTTGTCTGCAAAAAGTTCTGAAACGAACCATAACATGGAATTATCATCATCAATAACCATGATGGTCCGTTTACCTGTATCAAACTCTATGGCAGTCTTTTCTAAAACAATAGGTTCCTCCGTAGCCGTATGTAATAGTCCGGTTTCATAAGTAGTTTGTGTAGTGTCCCGTTCAGTTATGGGAAGATTGGGCAAGGTAACGGTGAATGTTGTCATTTCATAGAGAACACTATTTACGCTGATTTCCCCATTCAACTGCGTAATCATGCTCTTACAAATAGCTAATCCAAGTCCTGTCCGAGAATTCTTACCGTTCATCTCAACAGAATCCAATATTTTATAACGATCGAATATTTTGGATAAATTTTCTTTGGCTATCCCTTTTCCAGAATTGGATATACAAAAAATTAACGACTGGTTTTCCACTTTCAACTCTATTGTGATAATTCCTTTGTCGGGCGTGTACTTAAAAGCGTTGGATATTAAATTGCTGACAATCTTATTGAAGCAACTGATATCCGTATTCCATTCAATGTCCGGAGAAATATGCAACTGATAATTCATTTCTTTATTTTCAGCCAGTTCTTCGAAAGATTCCGCTATGCTTCTAACCTTTTCCGACACGGATAACTGTTGAATAGAAAGTACTTTATTGCCAGTTTCCAATCTGCGAAATTCAAGTAACTCTAAAATCAGATTATTCAGTTTTTCAGTATTTTGTTGTATCATCTTTGCATACTTCTGAGTGTATGCGTCAATCTCCGGATTGGCAAGTATCTTCTCACAAGGACCATAAATCAAGGTCAGTGGCGTACAGAATTCATGAGTGATATTAGTGAAAAAACGCAATTTTGATTCGTAGATTTCTTCTTTCTTCTCCCGGTTCATCTTGTCCAACATACGGTGTTGTTTGCGACGGTATATATAAATGAGCCTATATATCCCTGCAGTGCACAACAGTGCAAATAGAATGAAATATACCATATAGGCCAGCGGACTGAGATACCACGGCGGAGTGATACGGATAATGACGGATTGTGTTTGGCTTTCTTGCCCGTTTATATTGTTTTTGTATTTTACTAATAAAGAATATTCACCCGGAGCAAGATTAGAGAAAATAGCGCTGGTGGATGTTCCGTTTTCTATCCATTGGTTGCTCATTTCTTCAAGCTTATAATAAAAAGAATAGTTGTTGCCATTGATGTAATCAATAGCCATAAAATTTAGCTGAAAGAAGTTTTGACTGTAATCCAGTTGAAGGATTGTTTTACCCTCCTTTTCATAAAGAAACTTATGAATATTGTGTTCTTTGCCAAAGATAGACAGTCCTTTCAGGGTGATTTGCGGCATATACTCTTCGGTGATACAGTCATTTGTCTGAATGGAAATAAAACCATTTGTACCTCCAAAAAACAGTGTTTCCGAAACGACATCTTTATAGAAAGCACCATCACTGAACTCGGTGATTTCCAATCCATTTCCACTGTTATAGGTTTGCCCTGTACGAGTCTCGGGGTTGAAGCGTATCAATCCCTGGTTGGTACTCAACCAAAGATCGCCTTGGTGGTCCTCTAAAACTCCGTGTACAGTGTTATTTAAAAATAAGTCCGCTTTCGTATATAAGGAATCATCTTGTTCAAGATGCAACAACCCCGAGCTAGTTCCTAACCAATAACCTTTTGCGTTTTTGTAAATAGCAAAAATGTCGTTAGCTGTCTGACTGCTTACAATACTGTCAAAACGATGCGGAATCATTTCCCCTGTCTCTACATTCATGCGGTATGCACCGCAACCACGATTGCCAAACCAAAGTATGGAGTCGTTTTCCTGGTAAGAAGTAAAGAAATAGTTCGAAGCCATACGCCCGTTATCAATAACAGTACGGGAAGCAGATTTTACAGTAGGAGTAGCAGTAGAAGCATCAAAGATAACTTTTACAATGCCTTCACCTACCGTAGATACCCATAAGGTCGTATCATTCGGTTGTTTTATAGAATGCACATACTTCACTTTTTCTCCATTGGCAATGATAGGCAGTTCTTTTAATTGCCTGCTTAAGTACGAATAATAATTAATTCCATTTTCGGTTCCGATCCACAATTTATCTTTGCATCCGGGAGCAAAACAATAGACGGAATTATCTGCCAGCGCACTATTATATGGTGTAATCCGATCAGACGACATAGGCATACTGTTATCCGGAGTATACTTTTTAATGCGGAGTATCCCACTTCCTTTGGTTCCTATCCAAAGCGTTTGCTCCTGATCGTAGTAAAGAGCCCTAACCGGATTACTTATTTGATATACAGGAGTGTCTAAAAGAGTATTGGTAATAGAAAAGGTGTCATTATAATACATGTATACACCTTGTCCGTCTGTTCCTATCCATACAATATCTTGAAATTTATCTTTCATCAGACAGAAAATACCGGAATGTATTTCTGTTTTCTGTATCTGATATTTCATCTTTTGAGAGGACATATATTTTAGAACAATGAGACCACTGTTTTTGAAACCGATGTAGTAATCGTTTTTTTGCTTGATGATGGAAGATACTTCCCCATGCACTTCAATCTGACCTCTTAGATCAGCTATATAGTATGCTTGCCGGTTATTAAAATCATATTCGTAAAGAGCGTAGGTTTCGTCAATAAAGTAAGCCATATCTTTCTCGGCAAAGGCATGGTATAATTTACACGAATGCGTAAAAAGATTCTTACGGGTTAATGTCAGCCCCTGTTTTGTATTCTCAATACGATAACTTTGAGTCTCTTCATTGGAGGTAAATATCCATAAAATATCGTTTGAATCTACAGTCATAGAGAGTACATGGCTAAATTCAAGATTGGGAATTTCCAATCTATTGAAAGATTGTGCTTCTCGCTGATAATAATAAAGATAGCCATCATCTTTCAGAATAAAAAGCATGTCATCCTTATTGTTGGCCATAAAGTATTGCCCTTTGAATTCAGTGAAACTCTGACTGGTCTGTTGCTTGGTATCTAAGCGATTCAATCCATAATTAGTCTGCACCCATAATATATCCTTCTCCGATTCGATGATTTGATTTATCAAGTTTCCGGAAAGTAAGGTTTTGGAAGAGTTTATTGGGGTATACAAATGTATGTCGGTTCCATCAAAGATATTCATGCCATCGCAAGAGCCGATCCAAATGATGCCCCGATCATCCTGATAAAGAGAGAGAATAGCACTATTTGAAAGACCATCTCTATTGGAAAATTGTCTCAAACTGTATGCATGAACCTCCAAAGGCAGGCAAAATAGTAAGCAAAGAAAATACAGTAGTGACAAGTATGTTCGATAAATGTATTTCATGTTAGATATAATGCATTAGTGGGTTCACAAAGATAATACATGCCGGACAAATAATTCTCAAGTGCATGATAAATGTTTTCTCCCGAAGAGATTGCCATTTCTATCAAAATAGTATCCGAATCCGGACTTGCTCCAAAACTTCTCCCTGCAAAGCAATATGAAAGGAGAGAAATGATGCAACCAGTCCGGATTGGATAAAGATCGAGATAGGATTATCACTCAATGACAGAGGCAAATCCTCCGTTACGTGCCAGACGCACTATTATTTTATCTCCTTTTTTAAGAGTATATTCTTTTTTTCTGTAATCCATAGCTTGTCGGTTAGCATTAACCCCATCCTCAAAAGAAGTCATCCGATAAGATTGTCCTTCTTTCAGGAAGTCAAAATCCAATTCAAAGGTTCTCTCTTGCTGTCGGTTGTTAGTCATGCCACCGATATACCACTTATCTCCTTTACGTTTTGCCACAATCACATATTCCCCAGCCTTAGCTTTCAAAGCAATGGTTTCATCCCATGTCTGCGGGACTTGAGTAATATATCGGGTACATTCGTCATTGCGATAGTAAAGTGTAGGATTGTCCGCCATCATCTGCAACCCACTTTCGAAAATAACAAATAAAGCCATTTGGTAAGCTCGTGTACCTATACTGGCTGAATTAGGGCGTTCGGAACAATAAATTTCCGGTTGCATACTAAGCATGGCACCCGGCGTATAGTCCATTGCACCAACCGCATTTCTCATAAAAGGCAGATATATGCTGTTGTCCGGTCGACATCCACCCATTTGTTCCATTCCTCTTACGCCCTCATAAGACAATACATTCGGATACTTATATTCCAATCCGGCAGGCTTAAATGCCCCATGAAAATCGACAAACAGATGGTGCTTGGCAGCCTCTCGGGCTACTCTTTCATAATAATTCACCATCCACTGGTCACTTCTGTCCATGAAGTCGATTTTGACTCCCTTCACACCCCATTTCTCGAAAGTCTCAAACAGCCCGAAATTGTTTTCTACAGTGAGCCATGTCAACCAAAGCACAATGCCTACATTTTTTTCTTTGCCATAACGAATGAGTTCATGCACATCTACCGCAGGATTTGGTGTATAGGGATCACGGGTACTCATAGCCCAGCCCTCGTCCATAATAATATATGGTATACCATAATTAGCAGCAAAATCAATAAAATATTTGTAAGTATCGAGATTGCATCCTGCTACAAAATTAACATCCGGTCCGTAGGGAGTAGCACCGTTCCACCATTCCCAGCTTGCCAATCCGGGCTTAATCCAGGAAGTATCTTCCAATATGTTCTTTTCGGCCAATCTATAAGACATCGTATTCTCAATGAGTTGGCTATCTTCTGTACTAATGACAAAATAGCGCCAAGGGAAATTACGCTTTCCACTGGTTTGTGCTATATAGTCGGCTTCTTTCAGTATTTTGACACTCCGATCACCGTCTTCTCCAAATTCAAGAGGTACTTTGGGAAATACAGAAACCATACCATTGCTGCCATTACTTTTCAGAAAAACAGCCGGATAATCGGTTAGTGATGTTTCACTGATTAATATCTTACTTCCTTTTTGAGTATCAATCAGAATTGGCAATAAAGCCATTGAGGCAGATGATTTCCATTCTTTGCTATACAAATGGGTATATTCTTCTTCATAAGCCGTTTTAAAACTTCCGGACTGTTGCATGTGTAGCAAATAATTATCAGGGAAGTTCACTTGGAGGGTCTCATTCTTCACATTGATCATTCCTTTTTTATTGGTTATAAAACGGTAGGCAATTCCGTCATTGAAGGCACGAAACTCTACGGAATAACCTCCTTTGAAGTCTAGAAGAAGTTGGTTGTACCGATTACTTACAGACGAAAATTTCAATGGAATAACAGGCTTTAAAGACTCGTCTATATTCTTATGGCTTACTTTAGTCATTTTAGGATTCGTTCCCAATTCCTGGTCACCGATTTCCATTGCAAGGTGACACTGCTTTAACAATGTCTCATTCCGGCAAATGACATCGTAGTAGATTTTATCTGAAAGATTCACTGAAATCTGAATATTCCCATCCGGCGAAGCCAGCTTATGTATGTTCTGTCCCTGAATATACAAAGAAATACTAAAAATTAATAGCAGCAGTAATTGTTTTTTCATACTAAATGATGTGTTTTAAAGTTTTATTGTTTGCAAAATTAGCACATAAATAGAATATTCTGTTCTGCATTTGTGACATATATGTATCCATTTATGTCATTATGGGTTCTATATACTTTAATGTCATGTATTTGGGTGCGTTTTTAAGTATAGATTTCTATCTTTGTACAAATGAATAAAACTAAAATAATGTGTATATCAAAGTAAAAACTAAAGGGTATGAAAAACAAATGTATGCTAGTTGTAATTTTACTGATCTTGTCAGGTACAGCATTTGCAAAAATTGTGCTGCCACCTATTTTCTCTGATAATATGGTGTTGCAGCAACAAACCAATGCTCCCATTTGGGGTGAAGCGCAGCCTATGAAAACTGTAAAAGTAACCACCTCATGGGATGGGAAGACGTATGCGGTTCAGGCTGATAAAGCAGGAAAATGGAAAGTAACTGTTCACACGCCTGTTGCCGGAGGACCATACGAGATTGCCTTGACAGATGGTAAGAAAGTAAATTTAAAAAATGTGATGATTGGCGAAGTATGGATATGTTCGGGACAATCGAATATGGAAATGCCATTAGGGGGATGGGGAAAGATTACAAATTACCAGAAAGAAATTGCAGAAGCCGGACACTCTAATATACGACTTCTGCAAATAGAACAAATCAACAGTACCCAACCGGAAACGAATATAAAAGTCCGCAATGACAGTTGGCAGGTTTGTTCACCGATAACCATCCCTGAGTTTTCTGCTACAGCTTATTTCTTTGGCAGAGAAATCTCAGAGAAACAAAATGTTCCGGTTGGCTTGATACATACTTCTTGGGGAGGCACAAACGTTGAATCCTGGATAAGTGGAGAAGTCTTGAAGGAGATGCCGGAATTTGTGAAAACAGTGGAGTCCATTCAGAAGATGCCGGGTGATAAGAAAATACTCAAAGCAGAATATTTAAAGGAGCTCACTGCCTGGAATAACCGTGTGGACGAAGGTTTTGCTGAAGGAAAACCGGTAAGAGCTGCTGCATCATTAGATGACAAAGATTGGGAAAGTATGAATTTCCCGGGTGAAGTGGGTCCACAATTGGCCGGCTTTGATGGAGTTATGTGGGTTAGAAAAGAAATCGAAATTCCCGCTAGTTGGGCAGGTAAAGATGTACAACTATCCCTGGGGGCTATTGATGATAATGATATTACTTATTGGAATGGAATAGAAATAGGCCGTACAGATGGGCCGACTCTTCAACGCAAATACATCATTCCGAAAAAAATGGTAAAGGCTGGAAAAGCAATATTAGCCATTCGAGTATTGGATACAGGTGGTAACTGTGGCATTTGGGGAGACCTTTATCTTCGCTCTACAAATGATGAACAGATTAGTCTGTCCGGTGATTGGAAATATCAGGTTGCTGCGGATACTCATAAGGTAGGGGCACTTCCGGTAGACAGATCCGTAGATCCCAATTTACCGACTTCCCTTTATAATGCAATGATTCATCCACTGATATCTTATGGTATTCGAGGAGCAATTTGGTATCAGGGTGAGAATAATTCTTCCAGAGCCTATCAGTATCGGGAACTTTTCCCATTGGTAATAGAGAATTGGCGCCGGGATTGGAAACAGGATTTTCCATTCTATTTTGTGCAACTGGCCAATTTTATGCATGAAGTTTCCCAACCGGCAGAATCAGAGTGGGCAGAGCTTCGTGAAGCACAAATGCGTGCATTGGCAGTAGGCAATACCGGTATGGCTGTAATAATAGACAGAGGTGACGCCAACGACATTCACCCTAAAGATAAACAAACCGTAGGACATCGACTGGCTTTGATTGCCCGTGCCAAAACATATGGGGAAAAACTGCCTTATTCCGGCCCGATCTATCGCTCCCATCAGATTGTAGGAAATAAGATAATTCTTTCTTTTGATCATACCGATGGTGGATTGAAAAGTAGCGATGGCAAGGAGTTGAAAGGCTTTGCTATAGCCGGGCGCAATCATGAATTCCATTGGGCCAAAGCTGAGATAGACGGAGACAAAATTATAGTCAGTGCACCTGAAGCGGTACCTTATCCGGTTGCTGTGCGATATGCTTGGGCCAATAATCCGGTCTGCAATTTGTATAATGGAGCAGGACTTCCGGCTTCACCTTTCCGAACAGATGACTGGAGAGGAATTACACAAAAGGATTAATTGTTCTCATAAAATACCCTCATCCTTTGTCACTGTTAAACGAAAGGTATGAGGGTATTTTGTAAATGCTGATATATGGTCTCCAAGGGTATCCTGAATGTTACATAAATAAATTACCGGATTACTACTTTCTGCACCCTTGTCGTATGGGATAAACATTTATCGTCCACGTAAACTATAAAACCTTTTCCCCTACCATATTTTTTCCCTTTCTTATCAAAAATAATGGTAATGGTTTTGCCTTGGCAATATACATTATCCAAACAAAAATAGTCCCAACATCCATCAGGAACAAGAGGGTTTATGATAATACTTCCATCTTCCTGCGGACGAACTCCCATTAATCCTGAAATAATCAAATTACAAAAAGAAGAGTGGTTATAATCTTTCCCTCTTTCTACACCACCTTTAGAATCATCCCAAGTTCCGTTTTTCCATGATTTCAGGCGAGTCCTCGATATCCAGTCTCCCGTATAGGGATTGATATTTTCATCAATCCAACAAATCGTATCGTTATTGACTGATAAAAAACGATGACTATTACTGTATATGTTCAAAAGACTTAAATAATCTTTTTTAGTGATGATGGGAGAATCATAACTATTGAAATAGTTAGCCATTGCTGCCAGTGTCATGGAAGTCAAATAGGGCCAGCTGGGACCATTCCATTGACATTCGTGTCCTTCGTATGAAATCTTGAAATCAGGGCAACGCTGTTCTACAGTAGTTGGGCCATAGGCTGCTTCAAATCCCTTGGAATCAAATAGTTGTTTCCATGCTATGGAATAGTTATCCGGCGGTATATTATAGAACCAGGGAATGTATCCAAGAAGTTCACGTGCATAAGAGAATTCCATCTTGCCATTTAGAGGTATAACCTTATAGAAATCAGCCTGTTTATCCCATAGCCTCCGGTTTATTATTCCTTTTAACTTATCAGCCTTCTTCTGATAGGTCCGGGCTTCCATGTCACGATCTACTATTGAAGCTATTTTTGCCAACGCAACAGCCTCACCGTACATATAGCTGTTAATGGTAGGGCGATAACCACGTCCACCTTCTGACAAATGTCCGGAAACAGACATCTCCATTCCATCCCTGTCGTCAACCTGCCAGAACATTCCAGTCGAATCCCGCTTTTCTTCTTCCCACTTTGCAAAGTTATCTTTTAGCTTGGGATACAAATCGGCCAGTAGCATTTTATCATTGTGAATTAAATAGTAATTGTAGATAGCGTCTGCAGCCCCAAAGCTGTATAGCCTCGGATTCCCGCTACCAGAAAACCAGAAAGAAGCATAATCAGATAAAATTTCAGCGTTTCTCAGCCACCGGCCCTCGTAGAAATGATGGTTAGCCGCACAACTGATGGTATTATACTTTCCGGCCCAAGGAACATCCGGCAAGAATTCAGTAATAACGAACCCGTCAGGAGTCTTCTTTATATGCTTTCTATAGGTCCACCATCGAAAATAATATGTTTTCTCCAACTCCTTATCCGGACACTCAAAAAATGGAATATTCTTTCTTAAAAAATCAGATGCACCACAGTTAGGGATATCTTGTTTATACAATTCATTATCTTCACGATTGAATTGATTGACGTAAGACTCGATTACTTCCGGAGCATCTTTAATGAGGAAGTTTTGCCCCTGCATGTGCAGGGGCAAAACTATACCTAAAGCTATAAATAACTTCTTTATTTGCATATAGCTTAGAAATTTAAGTCATGATTGTCATAAATAGCCAAACCAATCTGTTCCAAATGTTCATTCCGCCCATTGTACCAAAGCATCCAGCAGTCTTTCTCTTGAATGGCAAATGGCTTGTAAGTGGCACTGGCATCCCACCCACCTTCCGTAGGAGAAATGATCGGGTTTTCGGAGTATCTTTCCCAATCATTGATTCCGTCTTTGGAACGTGCCATTCCTATCTGCGCAAAATTAATGTCATAGAAACCGATATAAAACATTAAATAATCATTTTCGCGTTCTATCACCTGACATGCGGTAACCTTATGCTGTTCCCAACTTTGTGCAGGATCGGCTTTAAATATCGGATTTTTGTCCCATTTAGTCCAATGTAACCCGTCTTTACTCGTTGCATAACCGATAGCATCGGGTTCATATTGTTCTCCTCCGGAATACCACATTTTAAAAATATTCTCGTGTTTATCCCAAATTACATGAGGACACATGACCGCAACTTTCTCCCAAGGCTGTTCCGCTGACAAGACCGGTTCTTTGCTTTGCCGTTCAAAGTTATAGCCGTCTTTACTTATAGCATATCCAATCCATGACTTACCGTCATTTTGTCCCGTATACCACATGTGATACAGTCCGTCTTTGTAAACAACAACCGGACGATTCATGTCAGCCTCCCAACTACTGCCTTCAACAGGTGGCAAAACTATTTGCGGCGCACTCCAATTTTTTCCATCTTTACTTGTGGACAATGCAATACTTTTTTGGGGGCGCCAAGAACTGTACATCTTATAAGAGTCACTATCTTTCAGTACACAAATATCGAATACCGTACCTAAATCGCCACCACCCAAGACAGGATTATTTTCATATTTTACCCATTTTCCTGTGGCCTCCTCTTTTTGTGTTGTTTTCTTTGGGGAGGTAGTGCAACTACAAATTCCGATGATGACGGTAAGGCTAATCAATGTCTGAATTACATTTTTCTTCATGTTCATTTTCTGTTTTTTACCTTTGCTTTTCCCCCTCCCTACAGACAGGGAAAAACAAAGGTATGGATATTACATTAAATTTTTAACTTTAACTATTACTATTTTTCCCAGCCGGGATTCTGTTTCAAGTCAGGATTCAACACCAATTGTTCAGTAGGAATCGGCTGAAGATACGCTTTTGTTGGGTCGAAATGAAAATGTCCGTCCGGAATGTGGCGTTGATAAGGTTCAAAATAACCTTCACTGTCCACCCAGTAGTTGTCCTGATTACGTTCGGGACTCCAATGCCCCACCTTTTCCATGAAATCTGCCTTATTAATTGCGGCGGGAATGTGGAAGTCGTTTTGGAAATACTTCACTAACCAATCCAGGTTTTCAAACTGAGCAGCGTTTGCCCCCTGTATTCTATCGTGATTCCATAAGTGGTGGGCACGCCAACGCTTTAAGTCATCGTGGCGGTAACCTTCACATGCTAATTCTATACGGCGTTCACGTCGAATCTCCTGTAGCAGATTGGAAACCGGTACCCCCTCATAACCTCTTGCTGCCGTAAAGTCTCCCTTCGGATCGGTATAACCTACGGAAAGTGTGAGATGTGGCATACCTACCCTATCACGCAGTTTATTAATGGTAATGTCTAAATCATTCTGTGTGATGTTACCCAGTTCGGCTCTTGCCTCTGCATAAATCAGCAGTGCTTCAGCATAGCGAAAAATGATACTTCCTTTGATACTTCCCGAAATGGTCTCCTGTTCGTTGGCATCGGGATCAGCGCCTTTGGCCAGTTCATATCCTGTGGAACACTTCTCTACACCGGAAAGGGTAATATTCGGCTTTATGAACACAACCGTTGTATCCTTCCCGTTGATAGTTCTCGGACGTCCGGGAGTAAACATTGTTTGTGCCAAGCGTGGGTCACGGTTGGCAACCACATTCAATAAATTAGTATCCCCTGCATAATTTTCGGCCAGGCTTATCGGCAATGCCTGTGTACCGTCTTCACTGATGCAGAGATAGGAATCAACCAATGCCCTGGTCAATCCTACACCGGCACCATTACGTCCGGGATTACGGTTATCATTGTGCCAAAATCCCAGTGAGCGATCAAATTTCTTCCATAGCATAATCTCCTTGCTGCTTGAATAGTCCCAACGGTTGAACAGTGTGTGATAGCCGTCTTCCACGCCCATGTTGTCCAAGTCAAACAACTGGCTGTCAATGACCAACTTCGCCATTCTGGCCGCTTCTTCCATATAAGCCTGTACATTTCCCTCTCCGGCGAAAGGCGTACCGGCATGATACTTTTCCCAAGTGGCTTCGAACAGGGCAATTCGTGCTTTGTATAGCATAGCTGCCTCTTTTGAGACACGTCCGGTCTCCTGCTGACTATATGTCGGTAATCTGTCTATGGCATCATCCATGTCATTCAGAATCTTATCAGCTAACTCGTGCCGCTTCAGGCGAGGGCCGTACAATTCTCCTGATTCAAGATCCAGTGTTTTATCAATCCAGGGAGCACCGCCAAACTTCCGCAGAAACTGTTCATAGTAGAGCATAGCTCTGAAGAAGTAAGCTTCACCAATGTATTTGCGGGCTTTTTCCGGTTCGGGAGACTTGTCACAGTTATCCAACAAAAAGTTGACACTGCGTATTTTTCCCCATTCAGTAGTTCCCCAGCCTTCGCCACTGGAAGGAACCTGGTGCAAACCTTCAATCAAGTCTTTGTTATCTTGATAATTGTCACTAAGCAGGTTATCCGAACCTCGGTCAATATGATAAATATAGTTGTTAGGCGAGCCCCAAAATGAGGTATAAAACTGATTTACGTACAGTTTGCATTCATCTGCCGTATAGGTCAGATTCACATCCGCAATCTGATCCAGTGGGTCTCTTGCCAACCAGTCTTCACAAGAAGAGATTGCCATGCCGGTAAATAGGCAAAGTGTATAGATTAACTTTTTCATCTTTTTGTATTTTTAGAGTTTTAGAATGTAACGTTAACACCAAAGGAAATTGACTTGGAGATGGGATATGCACCGCCCCACGGAGCTTCGGGATCAAAGTTCTCGTTAATACCGGAGAAAGTCAGCAGGTTATCTCCACTGAAGTAAATGCGTACTTTTTCCAGCCCTACCTTATTAATAATAGCTCCCGGTAACGAATATCCCAACTGAATGTTCTTCAGGCGGCAATAAGCACCAGTATCCATGTAACGGGTCTGTTTCTGCAAATTCTTACTGGTGCTCCACAAATAGAGTCTTGGTAACCATGGATCCGGATTACTTCCATCCTCACGCCAGCAGTCCAGTGTGTTTTTCCATACATTGGAACCCCATTGCCCACCTCCGAGTCCAAAGGCAACAGGACCTTCCAGCCATAAGTCACGTTTCATGGTTCCTTGTAAGAACATCGAAAAGTCGATACCGTTCCAGTCTGCATTGAAGCCAAAACCAAAATTATAGCGGGGAGTATCATTACCAATGATAGAGAGGTCTCCATGGTCTTCTAGCGTCTGATTTCCATCGTTAATGTTAGGATCATCATCCAGATTCACATACTTGATGTCACCTACAACCCAGTCACCACCAAACTTGTTCTGTACGCCAGAATCGTTAATGGCTTTCGCTTCAGCAGGATCGGTCATTATATGATCGGTGGTATATCCCCATATGGTCCCCATCTTCTTACCTACGTAGTAGTCATATATCAGCCCCTTGGGATTTGAATATTTCAAAACAGTTCCTTGGTAATCTGAAAGATTGAACGATACACTGTAGTTGAATGATTTAGATGCCAGCGAGAACTGGTCTCTCCATCCGAGTGTCAGTTCCCAACCCTCATTACGTATATCGGCATTGTTCGTATCAGGAGAGTTTACACCCAGCACGGCAGGCAAAGTGACACCCTTTGTAATAAGTCCGATAATATCTCTTCTGTACCAGTCGAACGACATAGTAAGCCGATTGTTCAGTGCGGCGATGTCAACACCAAAGTCCAAAGTACGATTCTTCTCCCATGTATTATAGGCAATCATATTAGGAGCACCAAAGGCACTGATTCGTTTGTCACCCATAATATAATCGGTCGTAGCGTTATAAGGTACGGTAGAGATATATTGGTAATTTTTTCCCCGCATATTGCCCAATTCTCCCCAAGATCCTCTTAAACGTAATTCGGAAAGTATTGAAGTATAAGGTTCGAAGAAAGCTTCCTTAGCCACATTCCAACCGGCGGAAAAAGCTGGGAAAGTTCCCCACTGGTGTCCTTTGGCATAACGGGAAGAACCGTCTCTGCGCAGGTCGAACTCAAAGAGATAGCGACTCTTGTAGTCATAGTTGAAACGACCGAAGAAACCGAGAGTAGCATAATGATCCAAAGAATCCCAGGCCTCTATCTTTCCTGTACTGGTAGAAATGGACGGTTGGCCCGGTAATACCATCCCCATTTTATTAGCATAAAGACCGAAGTTCTTCTTATATTCCGACTGCATACCGGCCATTATCTTGAAATTGTGTCCCTTGAACTCTTTTTCATACGTAGTATATGCATTCATTGATGTGAAGTCATCATTGTTAGATTCCTGCCATACACGCGTATCTTCAGTTCCAAATCCACCTTCAAGGTAAGGCTCGTTGCTCACCGAGTAGGAATAAATGAGACCTTTGGAGTAACTACGTTTGTTCATCCATTTGTTGTAGGTAAAGTCGGCATTGATAGTCCAACCTTTCAGTGGCTTGATGACTACGTTAGCAGTGCCCCAGAAGTTATCGGTGTATGAGGTCTGAGGATTGGCATCGGCAATGAATACCATACGTCCGGCCGGAGAGAAATGTCCATTGGGATCACGCACAGGAATAGTAGGCCACACTACTTGTGTCCAACCAATCATATCGTTGACACTGCCACCCGGATTCATGCCGTAAGCGGGAGATACACTCTTTTCGTGTGAATAACGTACATTCAAGCCCACGGTCAGCCACTTCGTCACGTCAGTCGTAATTTTGGCCAACGCATTGTAACGTTGATAATGATCATCGTAATATCTCAGTTTGCCTTCGTCTTTCAGATATCCCAGAGACATGACGTATGTAGTCTTGTCGCTACCACCCCGAATTGAGATGTTGTGTTGTTGGTTCAGCTGGTTATTCTTAAACATAGCTTTTTGCCAGTCTTCGTTGGCATTTGAACGTCCGTCTCCCCAATCAGCCCAACGGTCCGGATTATCTCGTTGCGGCACGTTGTTGGGAATACTGGTCGGATCATAGTAATATTTTTCAATACGCTCCATCGTCTCCAGGTCAATAATACCACTACCGCCTCCATTGATGTCAGCTTCTCTAAAAAGTCTGGAAAACTCCAATGAACCGGCAGTTTTGGGTAGTACGGTCGGACTGTTGAACGAAAAATTATTGTTATAATTGATGACAGTCTTTTCATTCTTCTTACCTGACTTAGTGGTAACCAATATCACACCGTAGGCAGCTTGTGCTCCATAGATAGCACTTGCAGCTGCATCTTTCAATACAGTCAACGTCTCAATGTCATTGGGATTCAAATCATCGAAATAACCGGTTACACCGTCTATGATAACCAATGGACTGTAGGTTGCGTCCAGTCCGGCATAACCTCGGATATTGAACGATGCCTTCTTACCCGGACCACCGTCTCCATTGGAGATATTCAAGTTGGCTACCTTACCCTGAAGTGCTGCGGCAGCATTAGTTACAGGACGGTCCTCAAGTTCCTTCGCCCCCACTGTGGCGATAGCACCCGTAAGGTTGGCTTTCTTTTGTACACCGTAGCCCACTACCACTACTTCGTCTAACAATTCCGTATTGTTCTCTAATGTAATATTTAGAAAATTACCAGTTACTTTTACTTCCTGAGATAAATAACCGATAAAAGATACCACAATAGTAGAACCTTTTACAGCGTCGATGGCAAAACTACCGTCTATGCTAGTAATCACTCCGGTCGTGGTCCCTTTTACAACTACATTAGCACCAATTACAGGTTCGCCAATATTGTCTACAACCTTACCTTTTACTTGTATAGCCTGCTCTATGGCGGCCATCGCGTCCATACTTCCAAAAAGTAGCAATACCATTAGAGGTATTAGAATGTGTTTTTTTATTTTCATAATACTAACTTTGATTAAAAAGACATTTATTTTTCAACATCTGATAGTTCCTTGTTTATGTAAACAGGAAGAATGAGCTAGGAAGAGTTTTCTTTTGTCATACCAATTCTTTTTTAATAAGTGTTTATATTTATTTAGTTACTGCTAACCGAGCATACATCTCTACCATAGCAGCTTGCGTTAACAGCCACTTACGGTCATCATGGGTTCTTCCACTGAAATCGATATCAAAAAGCCCCTTCTCATCACGCACATGTTCCCATGCATAATCCATGTTTTGATTGAAAGAGTTGATATATGTTTTATTATGGTCAGTTTGGTAGAGTTCAATGAACCCTCTCAGCATAATGGCAGTAAACCATACATCCCCCTTTTTAAGGAGTTTGAAAGGTTCCCCTTCTTCAGGTATAAAATTTATAAAAAAATAGTTATAACACGCTTTTGCTATATTTTGAGCATCCTTCAAAAAATGGCTACGACCGGTAAGTTGATATAATAAAGTGGCAGCCTGCATCATTTGCCCACTATTGTAGGCATATTTAGACTTATCAATTTTTCCATCCAAAGAGATATTGTCAAAGTATAAATAATCGGTCGAATCTTGCAGTCTTTTTTTAGTCCACTCATATAGTTCCTGCCCTTTTATCAGGTAAGAACTATCTCGGATAGCTTTGAACATTTTTAATGCGAACACTGATGCCGGTGCGTTAGAACATGTATTTTTAGATACTTTCTTTTGCTCACACCAATAGATACCTCCGCCTAATTTGTCATCTGCTCCACTCTCTATAAATTTCCAGATAAGCTGGGCTTTCTTCAGGTATTTTTCTTCTTTTGTATTTAGATAAGCATCTGTGAAGTCAATACCCAACCAGATATTATCATCGTAGAAGCGGTCGGATTGGGAAGCCGTGTTTATGTACGAGGCATAACCGGCAGGGCTTCTGCTGATATCTAAATATTTTTCAAGTCCCCGCAATACCTTGTTATCGAGTAATGTCTTATAGCTCTCATCCCCGGTTGCTGCACATAGTGCATTTACAGCAGAAAATGTCCCGGAATAAGGCCATAAGTAAGAATATTGATTGGGGATTTCTTTTTGTTCTTCAGAAGCCAGATACGTGGCTGTGTAATTTCCTACATTGGAAGGATAATTCTCTCTTAACAGACAGGTTCCTGATACAGAATAATTTGCATATAAAGAATCAAGTGTTTGTGTAGCCCGTATCAGAGTTAAGCCACTATCTATAGTAGTTTGTTCTTGTGTATCGCATCCGGTCACAGTCAATGCACAAATGAAGATGATGAAAAGTACTTTTTTTGAGTTCATTGTCGCTCTGTTAGATTATTATTGTGTATCATTACTTTCTTTTAAAGAGGATATTTTTAAGATATCCTCTTTTCCTTTGTTTATAAAACCTCTTTCACCTAATCAATTTCTCTAATAACTACTGAAATCTGCCTGCAAAAGTATAAGATACACTGAAAGGTGCTTTATAAATCCATGACATAAAAGTATAGCTGTATCTTATGACATAAATTTGGATAATTATGTCCCGAAATCGTATAAGAAAAAGTGAGAAAAGAGAAAAAAAGATGATTTATGAAGAAGGAAAGAGAAAATTATATATTATCCATCAACAACCAAAGTACAATTCCGGTCAAACTTTGACGATTGGTAGAGCATCACTTTATCTCTTCCCCCGGTAGTATAATTAAGATCCGAAAGCAATTCATGTTATTTTGATCGCATTTCTTCTTTGGTAACGGGGATTTATTACATCGATTCCTGTTTTTTTGCCTCAAATATGATTAAGCAGATAATAAAAAATGAATAAATATCACCCATTGGAAATAAAATGCCATATTTGCACAATATTATATTCATTTTACCTAAAACAAATTATCAAATCCCATGCATACCACCATTTTAGAAACCGAACGTCTCCTTCTTCGTCCTTTCCGGGAAACGGATCTGCAAGAGCTCTTTGAATGTTGCCAAAACCCAAACTTAGGAAATAACGCCGGCTGGGAACCACATAAAAGTATCGAAGATTCCAAAGAGGTTTTACATACTGTATTTATGGGAAATGAAGGAGTTTTTGCCATAATTCTCAAAGAAGATAATTCACTGGTGGGTTCTATCGGTATTATTACTGACCCCAAACGGGAAAATACCCGGACACGTATGCTGGGATACTGGCTGAAAGAGTGCCATTGGGGAAAAGGTATGGCCTCGGAAGCGACACGAACCATATTGAATTATGGATTTAACGTACTGGGATTGCATTTGATTTCAGCGAACTGTTATCCGCATAACACCCGTTCCCGACTTTTATTGGAACGGAACGGATTTGTATACGAAGGTATACTCCATGAAGCAGAAATGACTTATGACGGACATGTATACGACCATTTATGCTTTTATCAGAAAAAAGGAAGAGTGCCCATGGACTAAAAAGATCTTACGATGATATCCGCAAATAGAGTACGGACTGAACAGCCAACAAAATCACAAAAAGATATTCCGCTGTCAGATATACTGCCAGAGAGGCGGTATAATGACTTAGCAGATACAAATAGAACAAATAAATAACAATCGTTATCAACTGGAACCAAAAGGCAATACGGGTTTTACCCGTACCCGTCACCGCATTAATATACACATATCCAGGCAAAGCAAACACATAATTCAGCAACATCACTGCAAAAGGGATACTTGAAATATTAATAAGTTGAGAACTGTCCGTATAGAATCCAGTAATCTGCCGACGAAAGACCATAGCTAATACTACCAGGGGAAGCCCAATTGCATAGCCCAACTTTAAAATTTTCCTACAAAGCGGAAACAGGTATTGCCTCTCTCCTGCTCCGATCAAATTACTGACTAATGCTCCCGTAGTGGCAGCAAACGAATTGACAATCACAAAGAAGATTGTAGAGACACTTCGAATAATATTAGAAACAGCAAGCTGAGCTTCTCCCAGTCGTTCAATAACCACGAAAAAAAGAAACCACGGAGCAACACTGATAAAGGCATGGAGCATACTCCATACGGAGAGGTGCCATAGCTCCACTAACAAACATTTGTCAAATATAAATTTTAGTCCAAAGTCTGTTCTATCGATTTTCAGCCAAGTATAAACCATAATAATCAGAAGAGAAGCAGCTTCGGACAAAGAAGAAGCTATCGCTGCACCCGCTATTCCTCTATCAAGAACAAAAACAAACCAATAATTACAGGGAATATTTATTAGAACGGCTGCCAGTGCCGCCCATGACAAAGCATTGGTTCGGACAATACCAATATAAAAAGAACGAAATGCCAGAAAGGGAAAAGAAAAAAGCAAACCGAAACATCTCCAATCCAGATAATCAATCACGGCACAATATATCTCAGAAGAGTGCACAAAATATCTCAAAAGAAACGGAGAAAAAAAATAAGAAGAGAGGCTAAGCAAGATAGCAAGTACACATAGAAAGACTAACCCCTGAAAGAAAGTTCTGCCTGTTCCGGTATAATGTCCCTTTCCATTGTACTGTCCAACCATCACTTGTACTCCCAAGCTAAAACCAAATCCTAACATATAAATAGCAAGATAATAAATACTGCCAAGAGCGGAAGCGCCAAGTTCCACCTCACCAACATGCCCTAGAAAAACAGCATCGGTTATATTGATTAATTGTTCCATCAGAATGCTCAACATCACAGGATAGTTGATAAGCCAAATTTGTCGATAAGTATAATTCATTGCTCAACTTTATGAATACTGCACATTTATGACACAAGGAAGATATCCTACCCAACAGTATCAACATGTACATAACTGATAAATAAATAGATATGAAACTCAGGGAGAGAAGCCGGGGCATCTATCCTATAGCTGAATAATTTTATTTAGAAAAAATTATTCGTCGAGCTTAGCTATATACAAAGTTTCATGTAGGAGATTAATGACTTAATGATGAATACGGAACAAAAGTATAAAAAAGAAGCGGATAAACAATTTTCTCCCTCAAACGTTTTATTCTCACATAGAATGAAAAAACAAATAAGAATATGGAACAGTCATTCAAAAAGGGAATTGTACTCCATCTAGCCTCATTAGTAGAATATTCTGAAGGTGGAATTATCAGTAAGCAGTTAATCAAAAGCCCTGCCGGAAACATTACTTTATTCTCATTCGACAAAGGCGAAGGACTTAGCGAACACAGTGCTCCATTCGATGCTTTAGTACAGGTATTGGAAGGATCTGCGAATATTGTTGTAAATGGACAAGTTTTTACGGTAAATGCAGGAGAAAGTATTGTATTTCCGGCTAATGCGCCGCATGCATTGACAGCTATTGAAAGATTTAAAATGTTACTGACAATGATTAAAGAGTAGAATCCTCTGATACAACATTCTGGATTGAGATAGAAGAATAATGTATCAGGTAAGTTTATTCCTGATTTTTTAATATCTTTGTTGAAATCAAATCTTACCTCAATACGATGAATGTCAAAATAGAAAGTAGCTGGCAACAGCGCCTGCAAGAAGAGTTCGATAAACCCTATTTCGAAAAATTAGTGAACTTTGTCAAGAATGAATACGGGAAGGCACATATACTTCCACCCGGACATCAAATTTTTCATGTATTCAATTCATGTCCTTTTCAGAATGTAAAGGTAGTCATTTTAGGTCAAGATCCATATCCTAATCCGGGACAATATTATGGTATATGTTTTTCCGTACCGGACGGTGTCGCTATTCCAGGTTCACTTTCCAACATTTTTAAAGAGATACATCAGGATCTAGGCAAGCCGATTCCCAATTCGGGTAATCTGGATAGATGGGTCAAACAAGGAGTATTCCCCATGAATTCCGTACTTACCGTACGAGCTCACGAAACAGGTTCACACCGTAATATAGGATGGGAAACTTTCACCGACGCAGTCATCAAAAAATTAAGTGAAGAACGTGAAAACCTGGTATTCATGTTATGGGGATCATATGCCAAAGAAAAAGCATCACTAATCGATACCGATAAACATTTAATATTAACCGCCGTACACCCTTCTCCCCGATCCGCCGATTATGGATTTTTCGGTTGCAAACATTTCAGTAAAGCCAATACCTTTTTACGAAGCAGAGGCATAGAAGAAATTGACTGGTAGCATTTTTATTTGCATTCAGCAACATCGGACAAGTGCTCTCTTTCTTTTCACCCTATCTTTGCAACATTGAAATACCAATTGAATCATGGAAGGAAAAAAGACAACGCAAGAAGAATATCAGAAGTGTGTAAATGCAGTAGTAGATTATATTAATCTCCACTTGGGTGAAGAAATTGACCTGAAATCATTGGCTAGGATTTCCCATTTCTCCCCCTTCTACTTTCACCGCATTATGAAAGCGTTTTTGGGTGAACCCATCGGTACCTTTATTGTCCGGACACGAACTGAAGCAGCGGCACGCCTATTACGTTATTCATCAACTTCCATATCCGATATTGCCTATCGGATCGGATATGCTTCTCCATCGTCTTTTTCCAAAATATTCAAACAAATGTATGGTATCTCTCCAACAGAATATCGTAATAATAAAAACTATGTAATTATGAAACCAGCAATTATTAAACCGGATCTGGAATTGAAAAAGGAAATCAGAGAACTCCCCCAACGAAATGTAATTTATATCCGCCTCTTTGGTGATTATAAACTAAATGACTATGCAGGCACATGGATGCACCTCATTCAGTTTGTGAAAGAACAAAATCTTCCGATGGGAGACCCTTCTCCACTCTGTATCTACCATGATGACCCCAAAGTAACCCCAACCGATAAACTTCGTACTGACGTATGTATGTTGTTACCATCAAATGCAAGGCCGAAAGGAAATGTAGGATTCAAGCAATTGCCTGCCGGACGTTATGCAACCTTCCTATACAAGGGTTCATACGATCAGTTGCAAGCCGTGTATGACACAATTTACGGCAAATATCTACCTGAAATGGAGTGTACACTAAGCGATGAACCAAGTGCTGAAAGGTATCTTAATGATCCATCATGTACTCCTCCCGAAGAGTTATTAACCGAAATCTACATTCCAATCCGGTAAATCTTCAAAAGAATATAGGCAGGCAAGGCATTTTCTCCTCTTGCCGGCCTATTGGTACTACTGCAATAAATATATTCAATACAAATAATACATACTAATCTCTCCCCCAACTACCCTTTCTCTTATATAATAATGTAAGCATCGTATCCAATTAAACAATTATTATATAAATTCAAAATATTATCGTAATTCATAGTAATAATTATATTAATAACACTAGTTTTGTTATCACATAAACCAAACGACTAAAAAGACAAATAAATAACCCCAAAACTAAATCATGAAAAACAAGTCAATTGCATCTTTTATAATAAAAATCGTAATGATGCCTCTACTCTTTACAATCTCATGTGTAAATGAAATTTCAGAAGATCCTGTAGATATTCCCGGAGAGATACCCATCCGTCTTTCTACACAAATTTTATGTAACCACACACGTGCTATCAATAACAAATTTCAGGAAAAAGATGCCATCGGTCTGTATGTATTGACACAATTATCAACCATCAACCAGAAACGATACATTGACAATATGCGTTTCACATGTTCCCAAGCAACCGGTTTCGAACCAGAAGAAACAATCTATTATCCCAAGGGAGACGGTAAATGTGATTTTATAAGTTATTACCCTTTTCAAGAAACAGGTATTAACCAAGACCAAAGTATAATGCAAGTCCAAATACATACCGACCAAAGTTCTGTAAGCAAACACTCGCTCTCCGACTTTATGATCGCTACAAACAGTGATATTACCCCCAGTCAAAATATGGTATCTATGGAATATAAACATAAACTCTGCAAACTGAAAATCACTATAAAACCAGCTCCGGGAGAAGATATAGATGAACTTTTAAATGACAATCCATCTCTATCATTAAATGGATTCCATTCGGACGCATCATATGATTTTCTCACAGATCGATTCGAGCCATCGGGACAAACAATTAGTGTCACACCTCATGGAGAATGGAAAATAGAGAATAACGCTCTGACAGGCAAAGAAGTCATATTAATACCCGAAAAAATAGAATCTGACAATCACTATATAAATATAGATATAAACGGTAAAAGCTATAGTTGTCCATTTCCTGATAATTTTCAATTAGCCAGTGAAAAAAATTGTTCTATAGCCATTATTTATAAATCATCCGAAGGTATCCAAATCAACAATTTCGATCATAGCATTACAGACTGGACAGAAGGGGATTCCGGTGAAACGACAGCCCAGGAAACATCAGGCGTAATTCATCTCTCAGCTCTAAAATTCAGTAAAAGTAACGTTTATAAGGCAATTAATGAAGGAACTCAGGTAGCTGAAATATGTAAAGAGTATCTTTTAGCTGATAACATCGACGCACAAGCCATTGTCGTCTATCCCGTCCTAAACGGAGCAACAGATCTGAATAACGGAACAGTAATTTGTTTACTTGACGAACCAGCATCCATTCATGGAGGTAAAGTCTCTTGGAACAAAGTTAATAACGCATTAGACTACACGCCAGGCAATCAAAGCATCATCAGCGACTTCTATATAACCCAAGACAACTCAATATCAATTTCTAAGCCGGAAAACCCTCTACCGGTGCGATTACAAGAAGAGGTCTTGACAGATATACGAAATACGGAAACCCAAACTTACCCTATAGTCAAAATAGGAATCCAATATTGGATGGGACGTAGTCTAGAAGCGACACACTATACTGACGGTAAAGCAATTACTTTAAAAAAAGATTTTACAACAACAGCAGGCTATTACACCGGCAAATTTAAAGATGCACCTCAAGACTTTTACTTTTACAATTCAGAAGCTGTTATTTCAGGCAAGCTATCACCTCAAGGATGGAGTATTCCTACCGAAACCGAGTGGGAACTATTAAAGCAATATATAAACAACGATGCTTCTAAACTGAAATTCGGACCATGGTCGAGCGATGAAAATGGTGACAAGCTTCCCATACTAAACATTACGGGATTCAATGGAGTACCAGAAGGATATATTCTAAAAAGTAAGAACGGATATACCAACGGCTTATATACGGTGGTATACTGGTCTACCAATTCATCTGGAAATCAAACAAACAGAGCAATCTATTTGCTGCATACCACAAATGAAATAAAAGATGGTAATATAACAGACAGAGCTCTTTCTGTCAGATGTATCCGTAAATAACAAGCATTTTGCATAGCATACAGAATCTAAAGTTTAGGTCAGTAACGGTGATAGCGATCTACCTAAACTTTAGATTTTAGATTTTAGATTTTATCGTAAAATTATTCTTATCATCCGAATAGGGAATCTTCTTATTTTTTCTGTCTTTATAATCAAGAAATCAATTATAAAACCAAAAACAGAAAACATATGCAGAAAGTACTCTTTATCACCACAATCCTACTTACATTATTCGCTCTTTCTATCCGTGCCGAACACAATCCTCGAAAAAGGCCCGATGTATCTGCCCAATTCCAAACCGTCTCCGGTCACAGCATCAGTTTAAATGGCATCGGACTAGCCTATAGTTATGAATATGCTTTTGCCCCCAAAGGGACTATTATTTTTAGCGCAGGATCTTCTTATGCTTTTGGAAGAATACTACAGCTCAAAATGGAATCACTCCGCGAATTTCATATCGACACCAAAGACTATCATTTAGTAACCGGAGATTTAGCCATAGAACCACGTTTTTATTATAACCTGAAGAAAAGACATCGCAATGGCAAACGTACTTGGGGCAATTCCGGCGGGTATTTATCTGTTAATTTCGGATATTCTTTTCCAATAACCATTACCAGTGGAGTGAAAGCAGCCCACATATATGTTATCACCCCCTATTGGGGATTCCGTCGCGTATGGAAGCATTTTCTATTCGATCTATCGGGTGGAGTCGGCTATATCGGATCCTCAAATGGAACTTCTGCCGTTTATCCGGGTTTAAGAATAGGTTTAGGATACAGATTCTGATCCTCCTATTTTAATTGTAGAATAAGCAACCAAAGTGTCTTATACAAAAAATGGCTACTCATCCCGAGCAACCAATCTTTTGTTAACCTTAAATCTAATACTTATGAAAAAAACACAATACAAATATACCGAATTTCAATCAATTAGCAAATATCAGATCAAAAATATTCCGTATTATAACACCGTTTAATATTCACTCCTATTTTGTTAATACTTCGCATTAAAAGCGTTAACAATTAACACATTCGTTCACAATTCTCTTGTAACTCTATAGCCTTTGGGAAAACAATATTATTCTCCAAATGAATATGATGGTGCAAATTATCTTCAAACGTCCTCAACATCTCAAGTAGCAACCTATAACTACTACAAGCATCACCAGGTACCAGATATCCATGAGTTAACCCGGAAATCCTGCGAAAACGTTCTCCTTCGGCATCATGTTCGCTCATCATTACCGAAATAGGGCTACTCACACTTCCACAATGGAAAGCCGGAATAGGACGATGTTGAGCCACCGCATCAAATAAATCATATATATAAGGAAACAAAACCATCTCCTCCTTAGTAAGATGATTGTTCAAATCTATCCAGGATTCCTGAAACAGTTCACGCACTTCATAAAGTTCCGGGTGCTTTCCGGCATGTGCTTCACAAACCCTATCAAGCAACTGGAGAATTTGCGGTCCCTGATAACGGATATTACGATGATGGAACTTCAAAATGTAATCTACTAATAAATCTATAGGCCAACTTTTAAAGTCAAGAGTTAAGGACTGTTCCGATTTTATTTGCTTCAATTCTTCAAGCAAACAATCTGCGTCTATCCCCATTTTCCCGCAAGCATCAGCCAGGGAAACATCTCCATTACAGCAAAAATCAATACCATACTTATTGAAGACCTTTGCATAATCAAAACAATCGGCTACAATTTGTCCAACCGCCATTAGTTTATAATCTTTCATAACTTTCATCTTTTATTATTCAGTGGGCAAAGGTCGGAAATGAGATACAAATAATTTGTAACCAATGTTACAGGATGGATTTTCTTTCGTTTTTTAAATAAATAGAGCGAGTCCACCAAATGAGGATGTGTCAAAACCCGGATACGCCACAGATCAGCATCGTTAGTTATCAATAGATTAAGTTCACTTTGTGGAACCCTGTGTTACTCTGTAGTGAGTTATGACACACCTTCAGTACTACTCTCAATTAAAATAATACAAGAAGATAGCGATACCTTCAAGGGCTTTCTTTGGCTGATCTTTAATCTCAATCGCAAATTTAATCTCGGCTTTAGCCACACCACGCAGATTAGTCAAAGAATGGAGACTTGCTTTCAAACGTACACTTTGGCCTGACAATACAGCTTGTCCAAACTTCATCTTGTCCATACCATAATTGATCATCATTTTTAAATTATTGACCTCAATAATCTGATTCCATAAATGAGGAAGCAATGACAATGTCAAATATCCGTGAACAATAGTGCTATGATAAGGACTCTCCACTTTAGCACGTTCCGTATCCACATGAATCCATTGATGATCCAATGTTGCATCAGCAAAAAGATTGATACGTTCCTGAGAAACTTCCAGATAGTCAGAGACTCCAATCTGCTGACCTATCAACTTCTCAAAATCTTCATAAGAATTAATAATCACTTTATCCATATTTCTTTATTTAAAAATGTACATCTTTGCCACAAAGATATATTTTTTTTAGATAAGTTAAAATTAATCTGATCTTTTAGATTCTTCCGAAGAAAAACCAAACGGTTTTATACATGAATCTGCTTTCCCAAATATTCTATACCGATATTTCGAAACCAATAAATAAATCGCATCCCTCAGCTTAGCCGGAATAAGAATTAATGGATAAAGACACTGCCAGAATCCCCCCAAATCTTTTAAAATATAGAGTATAGCTGTAGATTTGGAATAACAACGATTATTCCGAAAATAATAAAGAGTTTTATTAGTACTTTCAACAGCATATCGTTTCAAGAGGGATTTCCCCGTTTCGGACTGTAATGAAACAAAACGAAACAAGCCTTTTCTATCCCTCTTTACAACAAATGTAACCGCACCATTGCAAAGGTTACATATACCATCGAAAAGTATAACATTCATTCTAATATTCTAAATGATGGAAGTCTCGAATGCACTGGTCAGCATATCATAATCAGCGTCGCTGTATTCTCCTTTTTCCCTTACTTTCTTCACCTGTTTTATAAATGTTTCCACTTGTGAAAGGAAAGCCTGATAAGACTTCATTTCGCCTTCATGACCATTCACAACAGGAAGTTTTTTCGCCGCATCCAGTTGTTGGGTTAGCTCGGCTACCTTCAGATCAATACGTGGACCGTCCATCCTATGTTTACGTGCATAAAGATTCAGAATACTCTGCATCGTGGAAGACATTTTTCGGACAGACATAATTTGTGCTTTTAACGGATTATCCACCAAAAGTACCAGCTCGGCCTGTTCGGTGAACGGACTCAGAATATCAAAAATATTCTGTTTATATTCGGACATCTGCGTGCTTAACTGATAATTCACATCCAACAATTTCTTCGCATTCGTTACATCTTTCTTTTTCAAATAAGAAAGATAAGTATCAAAGTTGGCATAAAATTCTGTCCTTGCCTGAAACAATCCGGTATAGTTCTGTTTCAGATTCTGGCGGGTCTCCTCGTTGAAACAGTTACCCGGATTCAACACTATTGCCGAGTCTTTTGAAACAACGGCCGGAGGAACAATGGCAGAAAGAGCCGGGGCTTTTCCTTTTTGTTCCATATAATCCAATACAGCATTTACATCTTTTTCCTTCACCATATCTTTCAACACCCCAAGCGAAGTATTATAATACTTGATTACTTCTGCCGCATTTTCAATATCTGCCGTACTGACAACAGGAGCTTTACTCTTATCCCCGCCTGAGCAAGAAGCCAACAGGAAAGCACTTACAAGTGCTCCAACTAACAATAGATTTTTTTTCATAATGTTTCCTTTAATAATTAATAAATAGAACAAGCTTATAGAACGTTGATATTGCACTAATAACAATATAAAAATCATTTTGCTTTCAAAATCATCTATAAATTATAAAGGAAACCAATCGGATGGAAGAATAAAGATTAATATAGGGAAACTATATAACCATATAAAACAAAAAATGGCTACTCATCCCGAGCAACCAATCTTTTGTTAACCTTAAATCTAATACTTATGAAAAAACACAATACAAAAATACCGATTTCCAACTAATTAGCAAATTTACAAACCATATCCAGTCATAATATAACATGGTTTAATGTTGTCGGCAACTTATTAACATTTTACATTTAAACTGTTAACAATTAACAAGTTCTTTTTCACCTCAACAGATATAAAGAAGGCTAATCTATCCCAAACTATTTATCATATCCTCCCAACTCACCGAATATAAAACATCATCCAAAAGCATCGAGTAAAGAAGTACGTATAAATCTATAAAAGCACGATTAATAATCAGATTTCAGCCATTGCAGAGATATGCAATCTGTTACTTCTAAAAGTAGAACAATGAAGTCAACACTGTATTTATAGTCTCTTCATATATGGGCATAAAAAAAGGCTATCTATCCCAGACAGCCAATCTTTTGTTAACCTTAAATCTAATACTATGAAAAACACATTGCAAAGATACGGACTTTTATCAACTTTGCAAATTTACCAAGCGAAACAGACTATCTTATAACATGGTTTAATAGAACGACCGTCCTATTAACATTAAGGCTTTCTTTCGTTAACATTTAACGGATTTATAAAGATTTGGCGGAACAAAAGATATACAGATGCAAAAGTCAGGGAAATGGTGCTAAAGAGGGTTTATTCGAATAACAAATTCTGAAACAGACTGTTTATGTAAGTATCAATCCTCAAAACCATCCTATTATGAACAGATTTGAAAATAAGATAATCATTATCACGGGAGCTGCCGGTGGAATCGGCGCATCAACCACACGCCGCATTGTATCTGAAGGCGGCAAAGTAGTTATTGCTGACTATTCAAGAGAAAAAGCAGACCAATTTGCTGCCGAGCTGAGTAATTCGGGAGCAGATGTACGTCCGGTTTATTTTTCTGCTACAGAATTGAAAAGCTGCAAAGAACTAATCACCTTTACAATGAAGGAATACGGGCAGATCGATGTACTGGTAAACAATGTAGGAGGTACAAACCCCAGACGGGACACAAACATCGAAACTTTGGATATGGATTATTTTGACGAAGCCTTCCATCTGAATTTATCTTGTACCATGTATTTGTCCCAACTGGTTATCCCCATTATGAGCGCACAAGGTGGTGGAAATATTGTGAACGTAGCCTCAATAAGTGGAATCACGGCCGATTCGAATGGTACTCTTTATGGAGCCAGCAAAGCAGGAGTCATCAATCTGACCAAATACATTGCCACCCAAACGGGAAAGAAAAACATCCGTTGCAATGCAGTAGCACCGGGATTGATCCTGACCCCGGCCGCACTGAATAATCTTAATGAAGAGGTACGCAAAATATTTCTCGGGCAATGTGCGACACCCTATTTAGGTGAACCGCAAGATGTTGCCGCGACCATCGCTTTTTTAGCCTCCGAAGATGCACGTTACATTACCGGACAGACCATAGTAGTAGATGGCGGATTGACAATACACAATCCGACAATAAACTTAGTATAAAAAGAATCTTATCAAGTTACTGAGGTTATATCAAAATCGAGAATAGCTTATAAATCCCGATAATGCATCCGTCGCTTCCGACAAAGGTATTTTTAATCACAAATCATACAGCGAATATTATTTTAACAAAATGTGCTCCTTCTCTCTAGAAGCGAGCACATCTGAATAAAACAAACAATCTTATTTATCTTCATGAGATAAAAATACAATGACACTTTCCTATTCTACCGAACCAAAAAGTATTCTAACTAAAAACATAAACTAAGCTCGTTTCAAAACGTGAATAGACAGTTTTTATACAAAAGCAAATCAAAGAAAATTAATTGACCACTTACTATATCTGTTATATTCCTGTTCTTTTGTAAAGACATCTACACAGTTCCCCAATATCTCCCGCTCAAAATTACCACAAATCATCCTCTTTAAACAAGCCATATTTCTTCACTAATAGAGATAATTCCGGATCTAGATTGGCCCGGAATCTTATCCGGTCATCCACTTCCGCCGCACTGAGCAACAACGATACAGCCCGCTGCTCATTACCCAGACGAGCATTCAGAATAGCCTGCATATATTGGGTTTCGGTAGTCTGCGACGATTGTTCAAGTATTCGTAAGGCAGCCTTATCATATCCCAAAGACATATAGGCAATTGCAGTATTTACATCCTCGTACGGACGCAGAATTTCCAAAGCTTGCTCATATTTACGTTTCTCTAGATAATCCACAGCTCGAGCATACATTGTATCCGGTTCATTGGTATAGAGTGTGTCCTGCCGCATACCCCGACGGGAGAGACTGAAAAGGAAATCCACCCTGCGTACTGCCGGATAGAGTTTGTCAAGCATATAGGCATATTCTGTCTTATACTGACTTTTAATCAGCCATTCGCGCCGATCGGGCTCCTGTTCACGATCAATAATTCTCAAGATTGCACCTTTATTGCCTTGAAAATTTTTATCATTTACAATCAGACGGCGCAGTTTCTCCCACCCCTCAGGTACGGTACGTATCTTTATCAACTCCGGCAAGTTCGGAATCCCGTCCTTCATCTCCTGCCGGATGATGTTGCCCGTCTCATCCATCTCGATAGCAGCACCGATAGCCAATGAATCATAAAGCAGTTTGAAGTCCTCCACCAAAATATTACGGATTGATTCCGCACGTTTTCGGGATATTTCTCCATTAACGTGCCAGTTACCTTCGGGTGACGAGGTAGCCAAAAGCGTCAGACTGTCTATGATATATACCGGATCGGTCATTAATGCCAGAGTAAGGTTATGTACCTGCTTCACTCCCTGCCGGTTTATGTCAATAGTTTCATCCATACGAAAACTGTTTTTTGGAAAGTAAAAGTTTACACTAGCATTTGCTTCCGCATCACGGGTAACTATTTTTCGAACAAAGCGTGGCGTCCTGTCAATAAACTTAGTCATCGAACTCACCAGATAAGTCAGCGTATCCGAGTACGGAAGGGAAAACCTGCTTCCATTACTATTCAGCACATCACCAACTACATATACCTTCATACGTGCCGAATTTTCATCTGCCGGTACTTTCTGCGAGTAGAGGAAATGTACCTGATCAGTAGCATAAATCACCGTATCGAGCTGCGCTTCAGGATTGAACGGAAAACGAACGATATCACGGTATTTTGTATCTTTCATCGCCTTACGCGCCTCATTACGGGCAATTTTCTGTGTATTATAGAACATCTTTATCAGACTGGTCGAATCAAGAGAATTGATACGTGCCAGTCGCTCTTCATAGCTCGCCTGTCGGGCTGCATGCCGCTGAGTAGGCGGATGTATGTTATACAATTTACGTATCAAACGGTATTGCGGATAAGTTGATCGCAGAAACTCGTAACGACCGATATAACGATTGACCGTAGTAGCCGAATCAAACCGGCTGAGTTCAAAATCCCGCCGTGTTTTACGTCCCGGGACACGCAATACTATAGAATCGGGCAAATCACGATGATAGGTATATAGAGGCAGAAGACCACGAAAAGGTCCTATCATTCCCCTATCAGATACCCCTTGTTGCTGCCGGACATAATATTCGTATATATCTTCTTTTGAAAGCTTCGACAGCAATGTATGCCGTGTCTGCATTGTATCTATCCGTGTCCTCGTCTCCCACAAAGGAGATAACGTATCCGGATCCGGACGGCGGAAATGAAACATCGGGAAGAAATTTTTCACCTTCTCGTAGCGACGAATATATTTCTCCGTTAATTGGTTGCGGTTCAGGTACGACAAAGTAGTATCACGTCCCACCATAAAAGCTCGCAGAAATCTTACTCCTTCTCTACTTTCAGCACGCGCGCCTTTGGTACGATAATATCGGTAAAGGGTAGCATCCAGCCGTTCCATTTTATCATTAAAATAGCCAAAGCGAGAAGCATATATTCGTATCGCAGCATCCGGGTCCGCTTTATAGAGTGCGCGCTTTGCCTGCCACATAGGGGTACTCAGTGCTTTGTCGCGAAAATAATTCTTGCGGGCTATCAGTCCATCGGATTGGAAAGCGGCATTATCGGCCCATTTATTGTTGAAGAAACGGAAACGTTCCAGCAGATGCCTACTTTGAAACTGTAAGGTGTCATTCATCCGCTCCCATGCACGACCGTATCGCCACCACTGCCGGGTAATCATTCGTTGAGAGTTATCCAACATACGACTTTTCATCAGGCTGTCCCGCCTGCCTACCTGACGGTTGAACATATCAAAACGCAACAGCAAAGGGTCCGGACGACGTTTCCTGGCATCCTGTATTGCCCAACGTTTCTCTAACCCGCGTTTATACCACTTCAAACGCTCCAGATAGCGCTCGAAAGAGTGATAGTTTACATAAGTCCGGTAAAAATTGACAGAATCCGGGATGATTTTTTCGACAAAACGGTCATAATGCCGATAATCCCGCTCTTGTGCCTCCCGAAAACGTTGGCCCGTGAAACGCAATTCTTTTAATGAATCGGGCGTATCCCCCCGCATTAATACCGGACGGATATTAAGCATCCAGTTATCCTTCTGCAGGGCTTGCGGCACCGTTACTACAAATTCTATGTTAACCATCCCGTTGCGCTCCGCCGTGTTACGGGTAGAACGGGCCGACACCACAACCTCATCCAGAGCCAGCGTAGTCAGGTTCTCTTTATGGATACTATCCCATTCTACAGACATACCCACAGGAATAGAATCTCCTTTAGAATTGACAAATGTAAAATTTGAAACCGGAGGCAAGCTAACAGAATCACGCTTTACCACATTCATCGGTCCCGTTTCCTGCCTGGCCGGCAATGCCAGTGTCACCCTGGGCTGATCTTTATGGAGAAGACCGAATGGCGTACATGCAGTAATAACCATTATCAGAAATATAATATAGAAACTTTTAGTATTCTTCATACACTCGTGGGTCGAATAAAAAATCAACCTCAGAATAAATAAACAAGATTAAATGCCAATTTAGGAGTCGGTAAAAAGTAAGTTTCCGATTTTACCTTATCTCCACAATGTTCGCAACGGTATTTTGTGTACGGAGCCACAAGCAATCCCAATCCTGCCTCCACTTCCATATTCCAGCGTTTACTCAGCAACCAGGAACGTCCGTAAGTCATTCCGGCACCATACCCCCATCCCTGATAACGGTAGTCACCACCCAACAGACCATCCCAAGCCACATTGTAACGGGCCCCCATGGCATACATACTGATAAAACTACCTGCATAGGTTTGCCAGAACCAGTACCGTGCACCGGGTTCTATCAGAAAGTGTTTTATCTTACGTGTATCGCTGAAGTTCCACGGATTATAAGAAAAACCAAGATTCAACGTCCAATGGGTACTCAAAAGCATACTGCCCTCGGCATTAAAAGTAGTGGTAGCCAATTTAAGCGTATTGGTCTGTACTGAATAAAACTGTGCCTGCAGATTACTCGTAAGACTACCTGCAAACAATAGAAAAAAGAATAATAAACAATATCGTATGATTCGTCTCATTGATGTTTCAATATATGAAGTTTATTTTTGTCAACAAACAGTTTAGTGCACCATTTGTCATAGCCATTTCGATAGCTATAGACCGTAGGTGGAACGCTAACCTGTATATGGGTATCCGAGACCAGGGTATTGTAATAATCTGAGAGGTTTAACAAACAGGGTTCGGTAACGGGAAGGAAAGGCAGACAGTCTCCATCACTCGTAAAAAATGCCTCGGCAAAGTCATCCAACTCAGGATACATGATACTCAAGTAATACGCAGAACAGCCAAATGCACACCACCTATCATCAACATAAAAAAGATAGATGTGATACAGATTGTCAAGTTCCATCGTTTTTGCTAATACCGGAATTTCCATATTACATTTTATTATTGGTTAATAATCACTTACGCATCTCACATTGCTTGAAGTAGTTTTAAGCTGCCAGGAACACTGAGGCACCCCCTGTTTGAAATCGAAATACCATGCATTGGCAGCATCTTCCTCTGTGGCAGCCCAATATATTTTTGACGATACGTTTTCCATCTGTGCTGCCGGATAGATAACTCCCACAGGCTCACGAAACAGCCACATCAATTGCAGCTCGCGCTGGGTAGGAACACGCCATGTACGGTTTGGGTCACCGGCTATTTTGTAACTACGGCAGCCCGTGGCAGCAGTTGATCTAAAATCTGCATTCAGATTTCCATTTCCATCGCCTGCACCTTCTGCCTGCATCCAGGTGACATTAGCTACATCGGTAGGAGCTATAATGAAACGCATCGGAATCCTGTCATTGACAATCGGATTCCCACCATTTCCACGGGATACCTGGTGACGGATGGTTGCGTCGTTTTTCATCATTTTGAACCCGGAGACCCATTGGGCGGACCCTGCCAATCCTTCCGCATAAATCACGGCATAAACCTGGCTGTTGACAGTCTCTTTTTTGATATACTGCCCGAAAGCATCTGAAGGGAAACAGAGGCATACCCAAACAATCGGCAGGAGGATATAATATTTAAAACTCATAATTTTCACTTTTCAATGGGTTATATTATAATGAATGGTGTTAACTGCATCCGGATCCCGAAAGCCCCGTACATAGTGACGATCATCATTACTATTGACAGGTGCGGTTTTCACTTCTCCTTTATTCGTGATGATAAAAGCATTAGGACTACCAAGGGCGGTAGATGACCAGTAGCTGGCACTCAACTGACTTGCCGTACTTGCAGAAGAAATCCATGTTCCGATCAGTTCCGAGACGGAAGGAAGATACCATGAAAATGATGTATCACCTCCATTAACCAGTCCATTCAATCCTCCATAACAGGCCTGCGCCGCCGGATAATGCAGATAAAAAATATCATTTGCCTCCAGTTGTCGGGTATTGCCATAACCGTCTGTCAGGGAGGTGGCTCCACGATTATTATACGAACCTATAACCTGCCATCTCACATCCTGTCTGCCGTTTTCCTCACCCCCCACCTGTTGTCCCGTATACTTGCTATCCTGAAAGAAAGCCTCCAGTCTTTTGGAATATTCCCATTTAACGGCAGACGGATCGGTTTTTGAAGCCAAGGCGTTGTCATTTGCATCATACGCTTTAAGTTCTCCGGAGAAATAGCCGGGAATAAACCTTATGACATTGGTGTCATCGTCCGACCTTCCCTTCAGGGTGATATTATAGGTCAGGTTATTATTGGAGTACACACTGAAATCAGTAGTCAGGTTCTTTCCCAGATAAATCTGATAGAGAACGAAATCTTTTACTACGGGAAATGAACCCACTCCATCAGGAGACATCTCTCTACCCATAATTTGGAGATAAGTACCTCCGATTGGCGCGTTATCACGGCGAGTGCCCGAAGTGGAGATCGCTACTGACTGCTGAAGATTGACAGGGAGATAGGAAGACTTCTCATTCAGAGGAAGAGCCTCGCCTACTGTGGAGGTAAGTGGCTTGAACCAATAAGCCGAAAACTGGTTCAGGGGATCTACAGTGGGGAAAACAGCGAACCGCCCCAATGTGTTAAAGTAACTTTTATTGGGAATACTCATTAATATCAAGTCCCAATTTTTTAAGTTACTAAACGCCGGATTATCTGTCTTAACATTAAAAGTGACCTTCGCTACCGTCCGTTTCAAAGCTATGGATAGCTGTTTGGCTTCACCGGTATTTATGGTGGCATCAACCAAACCAGACATGATTATTGCATCTTTCTTCACTCCGTTTACTGTAACTTTATGCAAAGGGAAGTCTTGGTTTCCTGCTTGCGAAATATGCATATTCTGCAAATCCGAATATGTGGAAGTATTTTCCTGCAAAGTATTAAAATCTGTCCCATCAACGTTCGCTATAACCACGAACCGATGTTTAACGACAGTCCCGCCGGGCCCTGTTGTAGTTGCCTGAAGCTCTACATCCGCTGTTGTGATTACCCCATCCTTACAAGGATAGGTAGCTTTACCGAGTAAAGTGGCAGTTTCCGTTATTCCGGCGAACTGTAATACGGTATAGTTATAGACGGCGTTTTCTTTATCAATGGCTGCGACAGCATCTCTTGTAACGGGTGTTTTCACCAATTCGATGTCCATATCCTGATTGGAAACGGACAAAACAGTACTTTCTCCTCCCGAACGCGTGTCGCCCTGAAAGGGGGTATTAAAAGCCTCGGTGCTGAAATTCAACCTGACGGGAACGGTTTCCGAGGATAGAGGCATTTGGGATGAAGGCATCATGTCGTCGTCCGTACACCCCGCCAACAACGGGCATATCATGCATATTGAGAATATTAATTTTCTAATCATAAGAATATTATTCATTCATGAAATTATATGATGTCGTTATTGAAGTTGCCGGATACAACGTACAGAGAGTCTTGTGCTTTTGTCTTGAGCGGATATGTTAGGGCCTCTACCAACAAGAGTGTTATCATCATAATAGAGCATAGCCCAAGCTTTGTCCTCACTTTCTTCGGTTCCTGTCCAGTAAAGTTTCTCCCGGTTTACATCATTCGTTAGTTTCAAATTTATAAATTGTTTAGTACCGGCACCATATATTGCATATACCAATAGTGCCCTGAGCTCGGATGCCCTTGGAAGCCTCCAGTCTTTAAAGCCCCCCCCGTTATATTTCCTGCAAAGTTCTTTTGCAACCAACTGTCCCATTTCATCTTCCCACGGCACCGGTTCAATGGAAACATCTTTTGTAGTCATCTGAAATAGCCTGCAAGCCGGTTCCTGGGTAGCAACATTAGCATCATCCTCTATGATTATACCTTTGGGAGGAGGCGGATCCGTCACCGGTTTGGCCGGCACATATTCTCCGTTGCCACCATACTTCACAGTAGTAAGGTAATTATAATACCGACGGTCACCAGCTGGCAAGTCTTTGTATTTTGGAGGAAATACTTTGCCATTAGCCGTCGTCCAACCACCATTATCCTCGGCATAGTAGAAACTCATCTCTTGATAATTTGTAGGATTAGTTACATTTTGACCAAAATCTCCATCAATACGTGTTGATGTCCAGTTTAAAAGCCGCATACTCAGAGACGAATTATTGAATTCAACGTTATAAGTATTGGCATAACCCTGCTTGAAACCATATGTGTCTCCGTCATTGTTCAGGTGCTCTCTTCCGAGAGAAAAGATTTCTTTCTTTCCGTCAATTATCAATGTGAAAACAAGGTCGTCGTCTTTAACATTTCTATCCATAAATGCAGGAACCAGAAAGTCGTATATTATAGGAGTTGCTGTATCTCCGGAGGGATCCAGTACCTCTGCAGTCCTCACTTCTCCTATCGGTCCCTGAATAGCTCCCTGCATTGCCATACCCGTTGCCGGATTGATCTTTCCTTTGTTTTTAATCCATCCTCCCGATAGGTTGTCTATGGATACGCCGCTCAGCTTGTGACTGCCTTTATCAACAGATTTCGTTACCTTGATACTTATCCAGGAGTAGGCATGCTGAAACTTCAGAGGAATAGTCACCTTGTCTGAGCCACCGGATGAAGGTATCGTATATGAAGTGTTGGTATTGTAGAGTATTTCCTTCTGTTGGGGGTTATTGGTCTGTGTAAAATCAAACGGAATTCCATCAGTGAAGTTCTCGGTTCCGGCAATGGCAGGATAATAAGCGATTACCCTTAGTGGCTTTCCTTCCGGTCCCCGGGGAGTTACCACTGTACCACTAGCGTTATTGCTGAATTCCCAGTTCCAAGGCGCATCGCCCGAAGGTCTACTCATGGTTGCTTTCAGATTACGGGATCCTTCAAAAATCTCACCCCGTGATGCATTATCTTTGGTGACAGACATGCCAAAAATATATTCGTTTTTGGCAAAACCTTCAATGGGAACAAAACTTCTTGTTTCAGTAGTGGTTGCATCAATCGTCGACGCATTGAAATTCAGGAGCACACCGTTTGCCTGAGTCTCTGTCTCGATCCGGTCACTATTATCACAGGCTCCTGCCAGTAATAAAAAGCACGATACAAGGATGATTGTCCCGGATAAATTATGTTTCTTTTGAGTATCCATATTTATTGTATATGATATTTTTTCATTTACTGCGTTTGTCGTACACACCGGATTTTAAATTTTTTCGTTGTTTTGTCATAGGGTGCCGCATTGCCCGGATTCGTAGCATCAAAGTTGATTCCCCAAGCCTGTTCGGAGTGTCTTTTATCTACCTTCGAATCACTTACCAGATATTCCGAACCGCTCCAGTAAGTTCCGCTTAGTGGAGCAAACCCTCTCATTGCCTCCAGGCTCCCTCTGTTTAAATAGAGCAAAGCCAGCTCGGAAAGCCGCGGAAGCCTCCAGTCGCCAAATCCGTCTCCTTCATAGTTGCGGCAAATGTCAAAAGCCGTAAGGGTTTTACCCGTTTTCCACGGATTGGTATCTCCACCCGTCACGTCAGTGACATCATCAGCCGATACCATAAGGGAGGGGTATACTCCCTCATAATCAAAAGCCACCTCTATGGTGTGATATAGCGATCCGTTTCGAGGTTCTATCGGATAGGTTATAGCATAAGCGTTATTTGTTTCGTCATAAAATCCGTTATAGTTAAAGTTCATTTTAGTCCCCTTCCAGGTATCTCTCTTTTTAGGAATAGTAAGTCCGGTTGCTGTATTCCACAACAACATGCCACCATTCGTGTTTTGGTACACCATACGGTAACCGATTATGGAAGGCACGGAAACCGCAGGAGGGAATGTCCATGGAGTAAGCTCGGCAGTAAAGCTTATATCTTTCGGTATACTTTTATAGGCCAGTTCGGCTGTATCATAACCGTCATCCGTTACCTTCGTTACGGTAAACCGATAAACATGGTTACGCAATATGTCCATTTTTTCACCCGAAACATCATTTTTGAAATCCACGCGGTAAAATGTTTCTGTTTGCGAACCGTTATATTTACCCCCTACAATAACTGCCAGGCGATCTGTGTGGTTAGCATCATATACATCTCCCCAGTTCAAATCGGCTTCAGGAAGATAGATCTTTCCAGAACAATAAGTATTGTTTGTAATATGTGTAATGTCATAAACCTTCGTTTCCGTAGTCCCCACGGGAGAAGGACCTGTTATAGTCACTCCATCCACTCGTCCTGTGGAGGAAAAATTATTTTCAGAAGGCATGTACGCATATTGCTTGCCCGCTTTCCAGATCTGAATCTGGGTCATGTTAAATTTCACCCCGTTTTTATTCCATGTATCATCTGCATTTTTTATACCAATGCCGATATCCACACGCGCCACTCCGCGTATCAGGGACACATCGGACAGACTCATGTTTGCAGTGATCTCTATTGAATTTCCAGAATTGGCTACTCCGAACATCGGGAAGGGACGGGATCCATCGAAAGACAGAATATTGTTCACCCCACTAAGCTCTTCGCTCAGCAATGTCTTTTGCACCTGGTCATAAGATTTCCCCGACAGACTGTTCAGGAAACCGTAATCGGGCAGGTTGGCAAGCAACACAAGTTTATACTTGTCATCCGGATTTACACTCTGCAACAATGTAGCATTGAAAGTCCCCGCACTTGCCGGTGAGCCCTTGGCCACATGACGCAAATTGCCGAAACCTGTGCCGTTTACATTAAATTGGAGAATACAAAGGTCTCTGATGGATGAAGCCGGATCATCGGAAGCCGCTACCGCACCACTGTTGGAAGCGGACACAGACAGACTTACAAGGGTGGTGGGGCCCGGGTGACTACTATATGAATCATCGTCCTGACGGCAGGAAGACAATAACAGCACCACCGCAAGGAGCATTACCAACCGAAGTAACTTCGATATAGGGTTATTCGTCATATTCTCTAATTTTATCTTCATTCTATAGTTCTATACTCTCTATGGAAATCAGTTATACTCTTTCCAGATATATTTCTCTCCCCAACCGGTTATCTCTACCTGCACATCGACATCGAGCTTGAAGTTCAACAGCACGTTCAGGGTTTTACCCACTACGGGAACAAGAGGGCGATTACCGCTATCCGTACTTACGCTTCTCAATAACTTACCGTCATGGTAGATATCAATGATTATACCGCCGCTCCCCATAACAGGAAATAGGTTAAAGGTAGGCATCGTACAATCTTTTCCCACCTCGAAAGAGGGAGTGAATGTATAGGAAGCGGGATCGCCTCCATAACGGCCTTCAAAATCCAGACGGCTGGCGGTTTCATGCACAACGAACGAGTAAACACCCCGGTTGCTTTCTCCCAAAAGCTCCAATCCGCGGATTGTTATATTCATTGACGCAACCATCCGGGAGACAGACAGTTCCTGCTCTTCCATATGATTAGACGTCGAAGTATTTTCTAAAATAAGTTCTCCGTAAAACAAATCCGCAGGAGGGTTGAAGAGACTCATCTGTGCTCTTGTAGCAGCAGAAGGTTTCAAAGAGATGAAACCGGCAGAGAGCGGATCGCCTTTTTTCAGTGAACTGGCGGACACAGCACCATCCCCGGTATTACACCAAGTGATACAATGAAGTACGGGAATGCCCGGATAATCTAATACAACAAATTCCGAACTACTTATAGGCAGGATGTCTAACAACAGGTCTTTATCATCGAACACGTAGAGGTTTATATCCTTCATTGTTTCTCCGGAGACATCGGCAGGCAGCTTCACCTGAAGGGAAACTCCCTTGAAACAATCATCGGTATTCTCGGCTATGCACCCGGATAACAGCACTGCTGTGAATATCAAGGATAATATCCCCGGCATAAACCGGAATTTGTAGTCACCTGTCATAATGGATATTCTTTCTTATTTTGGATCTTTGATTTAAAAAAGGGGGGACCGTCGCAAGCGAACCGGCAAACGGAACCCTCCGTTTTCTAAAATTTATCTTTCCCGTTTAGAGGAAAAGATTCTCTGAAATGATGAAGTTAGTTGAATTCTTTATTGATTACAGCAACAGCTGTCCATTCGGCAGGAGCTACGGTTATTTCAACATTGGCATCTACACTGGGCTTGGTCGGATCTGTCGTACCACCACCACCGGTTCCGTCTCCCGGATCGAAACTGCCATTCAGGGCTATGTTGATAGAATACCTCTGTCCTGCGTTGAGAATAGGCTGATTCCCTGAGTCTCCGGTTTTCTTCTCTCCAAAATACATTGTAAAGTATCTGGATTCTTTCTCCAGAGTACTATTATCTTTTCTGATATTACATACAACTTCAAGGACTATTCCGGTTGCATTTGGAGAAGCGTTTTCAAACACATACCAAGGAGCGGATACAAGAATATTATCTATGACATTGCTTGCAGCACCGGCAGGGATAGTGGTTTGCAAATAATCGGTTGCCTTGACAGGAGTAGTGCCTACAGGAACAGTCTCCCATGGAGCCGTGCCCCATGCCAAACCGCCGGCATAAGCGAAAGTTGCAGGAGTGAATGCACCTGTCCATGCACCAAGGTCGGTAGCGGGTAAAAGAACAGAATTGGTCTGTGCCATCATCAGGTAAGCCTGTTTGATAGTAAACCATTTGTCATCTGTAACTCCATCTTCAGTGTCTGCATAGTGCCCTACGTTCTTGCCACCGATAGTAACTTTCAGCGTTTCGATCTTTGCAGCCATAAAATGCAATTTTACGTTGGCAGTGCCTGTATTATCATCAGCATTCATATTAATAGCTCCCCAACCGCTCATCGTCAGGTTAGTTTTTGTCTGGTTGATCGGAAAATTGCCACTCGCCTCCGTACCCAGAGAAGAAACCACAAATTCTTTCAACTTAGAAAGACTAGTTACAGCGTCGAATTTAGTACCGGCCGGTACATTGGCAACCAAAACCACCTGAGAGGCATCCGTAGTGGTGGCAAGCGTTATTTTAGGCTTTAAGTCGTTCCCAGCCACAGGCATCGGGGTCTTGATAAGTGCACCTGCCGTGTTAAAGAAAAACGCAGTCAGGTTATTAACCACTGCATCGTCACTTCCGATAGCTCTTGTCATGCCTTCGCTTCCTGCAAAACGGATGGTCACTTTAGCCGGCGGGGCACTGTCCGTAGGAACAGCCACGTCATCATTCTGCGAACAACTTGCCAATGCCGCTATCGCACACATTGATAATAAGATTTTTTTAACTTTCATTCTGTGATTTTTTTAATGAATAAAATTGATAATGTTTATTTGTTTCAAGCTTAAATATTGTTTTTTACTGCATCTCTATTCTATAATAGAGATTGAAAGGAGAGTAAGCAAATCATAAAACTCTAGTTATCAACAAATTAGTATCACACAACCGACATAATACCTTATGAAAAGAACAATTAATATAATAAGCTAAGGTTTAATTCACAGTATTTTAGTACAATACGAAAAGCTATCAGAACAAGATGCTGAAATAATACTGAAGTAAAATGAATAAGCCACCAAACTCAATATGATATGAATAAGAAATCTTCACTTAACAATTTGCTCTATATACAAGAGCATCGTTCATGCAGAAATTACCTGGAAAAGGTAGAAAACGGATTCAAATATATTGAATTCTCACATGAAGAAGTTATTCTGGAAAAAGAAATTTCATGGAACTATCTTTTATTTGTTCTCGAAGGAGAATGTGTCATCAATTGTAATCAGTTTAGAGAACGTTTGTTTCAGGCTAACTGTATGGTGCTACTCCCCAAAACGGCTATGGTTGAAATTAAAGTCATAGCCGGTACCCGGTTACTCTCCTTATCCTTTGATGTTCCCTTAAACGTATGTGATAAGTTCATATTACAATCGTTAACAGGACTATGCAGGAAACTGGATTATAATTTCCAGTCACTCGCTATCCGTTATCCCCTTCCTCCTTATTTGGAGATTGTTACGTATTGCCTGATCAATAAGATGGATTGCGGACATTTTCACACTTTGTTGCAACAGGAATTATTTTTTTTACTCCGGGGTTTTTATCTGAAAGAAGAATTAGCCTTATTGTTCCACCCGATCATCTCAGCAGAATTATCTTTCAAAGATTTTGTCATTGGCAATTATTTTAAAGTAAGCAATGTAAATGATCTCATCTCCCTCTCCAATATGTGTAAAAGCAGCTTTTACTGTAAATTTAAAGAAGTATTCGGAATGACGGCCAAGCAATGGTTGCTGAAACAACGGAACACACATATATTAAATAAAGTGATGACCTCAGAGACTACAGTCGGAGAGTTGATGGAGGAGTTTAGATTTGAGTCACAAGCTCATTTCACCCACTATTGCAAGCAGCATTTTAATTGCACACCACGGGAGTTGATTATGAAATATCAGGTTGTAAATCAGTAGTTTTTAACTACTTTGTGAAGTTTTGTACGAAATATCAAAATTATTGTTCTTTTTGGCAATAATGGCAAACTGACAATGTCGTACTTTTGTAGCGAGAAAGATAGATTGATGAAAAATATGAAGTATTAATCTCTATTATAGAATAGAGAAATACAGAGGAACTCATTTTCTCTCCAGAAGATTATTTACCATCTTATTGATCCGGTGAAGAGGAGCCAAATCCAATTCCTTAAGATAGACAAGTGTCATTTCTTCTTTGGTATGCCCTAATCCCGCACTGATTGCCGAAACCGGGGCCCCGTATTCTCTGGCCAGTGTTGCCCATGTATGGCGCGCGGTGTACGTAGTCAACGGAGGATCAATCTTCAGTTTCGCAGAGATTATTTTTAAGTGCCTGTTGGTACGTCCTAAAGCTGTACGATACTGAGTATATTCATTTGCATTGTTTTTGATAACCGAGAATATATACTCTTCTGCATTGTTCGTATTATTCCCATGCTCGTCTATAATGGATTTGATCTGGGGTGTAATGACTATTTGTATCAATTGTTTTGATTTATGTCTTCTATAGATAATCCGATTACCACTTATATTTTTCCACTTCAGATATGCAATGTCAACAAAAGCCATTCCCTGGGCATAGAAACCAAAAAGAAAAAGATCCAATGAACGTTTTAACTCTGCATCGGAATGCAATGACAGACAAGCCAATTTAACCATCTGTTCCCGATCTAATGCACGTTTTACTGTTTTACAGGGCTTGGTACATATTTCCTTGAACGGATAATCGCATGGAGGAACCAAGCCGTCCTTTACCGCGAGATTATACAATGCCCTGAAGTTCCTTAAATAGTATCCGATCGTATTTTCCGTAGCCCCATTTTTGGATAAAAAGTCTCTGTAGCAAGTTACAAAGCGGTGGTTCACTTGCGATATTTTCACCTCTTTCTTACCGATATATTTGGCAAGTGAAGCATAGGTACTTTGATAAGCAGCGGCGGTTCCGTTTTTCATTATTGATTTTTTCCATTCTATTTGTGTATCAATGTAAGGCAGTAATAAGAATTTCCCGGTCACTTTTGAAAACATGACAGTAGTGATATCATTTATTGTATATTCCTCACCACGGCTTTCCAGTCTGCGAACTCGTGCGGTCAGTTGCTTATAGATCCTCAACAATTCGCGACTGATTTTGCAACCGGTATGGCAACCCGAAACAACATTTCCGGCAATAATTATAAAGTCCTCTTCTTTCATACGGTATTTCGTATAAATTATTTTTTTGCGCTTTTGGTGGATTAGCTGGAATACCACCGGATAATTCCCATCTTTCAATGCACGGGTCTTGTTCAATTTTAATTTTACTGATGTCATAAGTTTTAATTTAATATAACAAAATTATCTTTTCGGGTTGCAAATAAAAGATTCCTCCAGCAATTGCGCAAAAGATCGATACCAAATCCTTTATTGAACTTTTGTATTCCGAAATAATTTTGTTAACGAGCCTCCTGTTTACATCAGGAGGCTACAGTATACCGGACGTCAAGTGACTTTCGCAGTTATTTTATTTGTGTGCTTTAAATTCATTTTTTTAAGAAGTTATACTGCATAATCCAGCGACAGAACTATGTGTGTGCTACTTGTCCTAATGCCTATCATATAAGATCTGCGTCTTTATTAATTCTCTTTTCTTCATTACCATAAATACTGAATATGAGTGCAGGTTATGTCTTCTTATTTCTTGAATACAAAATTATGCAATAAAAAGAAGAAGCTTATTACCAATTTGCGTATAAAATCTACCAATTAAGGCAAGGTACTCATATTATCATCCTTATTGCTGTTTCTTATTTGCATCGGAGCGGCACCCAAATGTTGCTTACAATAAAAATTAAAATGCGAAGAGGTTGCAAATTTAAATTCATACATGATTTGCTTCAATGAGATAGCGGGATTCATCAATCTTTGTTGTATCTGCAAAGCCTTCCGTTTCTGCATCCATTTATAAGGAGATTCATCAAAATTCTCTCTGAAAAGCTTTTCAAACGTCTTTATGCCATAGCCTAAAAGACCGGCTAACTCTTTAACGGTTTTCACTTTTAAATAATTATCCAACACCCGTTCGTTAAAGAGCGGATTGCTGCCTAATATAAGATAAAATATCTGTATTATCTCCTCATACGTATAGAAGTGCTTGAACATGAGATACAGTTCTTTATGTTTCAAAATGTACATATGATGACAGTTTATTCCGGACTCAAGATAATGCTTCATTTGATTCACTACTACTTTGACTTCGTCCTTCATCACTACTCCACGGCAATCGAACTTCACGCCGGCCTTTATTTTATATAAAATTCTTGCCCTGACACTCGTACATGGGAAAATGGTGGCGTTGTATCCTGTAAGAATCAACACTGTTTGCGTAACAGCTTTCCATTTAAAACAGTTGCTTTTAGGCAGAAAAAACATTTCATTTTCCAACACGGACCGATTAGTGTACTGCTCAAAACTAATTGTAATTTCACCTGAAAGAATAAAAATAAAAAAACTGGTAGTTCTATTATTCAATTCCATGCACTCTCCCTCTTTCATTATAATATACTGAGGTATCACTTTAAATTCCGGAGAGAAATAAGGACAAATATCCGGTTGTTGGTTTAATTTTTGCATGATTGTTTGTATGCGATTAAGTTTTAAAACTAATAAAAAGATAGAAAAGCACCAACTTATAAGATCTTTTTTTGTTTTTAATATCAGCTATCATCATTGAAATGAACACCGTGTATAAAGAAAATACTTTATCTTCGGAATGATGATTTTGCCATATGAACCGATACGGAATGGATTACTATAGAATATTTTGTATCTTTGACGAGAATAACAGAGAAAAAAGAACCCAATGATCATTCGTACCATACTCGATACAGACCTTTATAAATTCACTACTTCGTATGCTTATATCAAACTATTCCCGTACGCAATAGGCACTTTCAGCTTCAAAGACAGGGACGGGACTGAATATAGCGACGAGTTTGTGGAAAGATTGAGAACGGAAATCAGTCAGCTATCACACGTGGCACTGACCGAAAAAGAACTGGAATATATGATAAAGAACTGCCGCTTCCTGCCCAGGGTCTATTGGGAGTGGCTCTCTTCTTTCCGTTTCCAACCCGAGAAAATAGAAATCCGTCTGGACGAGAATCGGCAGCTTCACATCGAAGTGAACGACTATCTTTACAAAGCAACGCTTTATGAAGTACCTCTACTCGCCATCGTTTCGGAGATAAAGAACCAATCGTCCGGCAATGTTGCCAACCTGGAAGACATCCTGTACAAACTGTCCGAAAAGACAGAACTGTCCAATAAGCATCAGCTACTTTTCTCTGAATTCGGAACCCGAAGGCGCTTTTCGTTCGATGTGCAGAATCAAGTCATCGGGCACCTGAAACAGACAGCCCATTACTGTATCGGCACTTCCAATTGCCATTTCGCCATGAAATACGGCATGAAGCCCATGGGTACGCATCCCCATGAATGGTTCATGTTTCACGGAGCGCAATTCGGCTATAAACATGCCAACTATATGGCCCTTGAAAATTGGGTAAATGTATACGATGGCGACCTTGGCATCGCCTTGTCCGACACTTATACATCTGCCATCTTTCTAAGCAATCTAAGCCGCAAACAGGCTAAGTTGTTTGATGGCGTGAGGTGTGATTCCGGTGATGAATTCCGGTTCATCGATCAGCTGACCGCACGTTATAAAGAGTTGGGCATCGACCCGACCACCAAGACAATCGTATTCAGTAACGCACTCGACTTTGGCAAAGCACTGGATATCCAGAAGTATTGCCGGGGAAAGATCCGTTGCTCTTTCGGCATCGGGACAAACCTGACCAACGATACGGGATTCAAGCCATCAAACATTGTCATGAAGCTATCGCAATGCAAGATGAACATGAACCAGGAGTGGCGCGAATGTGTGAAATTATCAGACGACATAGGGAAACATATCGGCAGCCCGGAAGAGGTGCGTGCCTGTCTATACGACTTGCGGTTGGAGTAACCTCCAACCGCAAATACATTTTATCATAACAGTGCTTTGATGGCATCTGTGATTTCTTCATCGGTCCGCCCCATTCGATACCCCCGGATGACCTTTCTGATCACCCGATCCTGATCTAATATAAAGAATAAAGGTGCCGCGCCATAAGTCCGGTATGACTTGACAATACCTTCATCACCGCACAAAAAACTATAATTTATTTGATTCTTATCCGCATAAGTTCGCAGCGAATGGGGTTCACGTCCCCAGGTTTCTATAGAAACCACTTCAAATTCACCGGCATTGAACTTCCCTTTCAATCCGTTCAGAAAAGGAATGGATGCATGGCAAGCACCACAACCGATACCGGTGAGGTTCACCAATAGCACTTTACTTTTAAATTCGGATAACGCCACCGGTTTCTCATACATATCTTTCAACATCCAGTCGGGAGCTTTCTGTCCTATAAGATCTGTCGCCGCAGGCTGAGTGACCTTTTTTTGCTCGCCATACTTGCGGATCTCATAGTCTTGGGGCACATAATCATATAAGTTTAAACCGGCTATCGACAATTGATTCAAGACTACATCCGAACAAGTAGTAGCAGAAATCTGATGCGACATTTCCCTGCGCATTTTATAAGGCAGACCGTCCGCTTTGCTAATCCACAATTCGTAAATCGAGGTCGGGTCTCCCAAATCAAAAGGAGGCTTCGGTATGTAGTACGCTTTTCCAAAAAATTCAACCTGCCTGTCTTCATGTATCACCAACTTGAAGTAATACGCTTCTCCTAAATCCTTCCATTCGGTGGTGATACTATCTCCCGTACTCAAAGCATATCCGATGATATTCCGGGTATAACAAAAAAACGGAGGAGCCACCAACCTGAAAGGAAGGGATCTGGTCGTGAAATCATCGATCATAATCCCTTTATGCTCATGATAACTTATCATCCTCACGTTTCCATCATAACCAAATTCAAATCGCGTCGTATCCTTGGCGTCAAGACACACATAGCTCGCGCCGATGGTTGAATCAGAAGGATTGGTGTATTCTTTAATAAAACGATGAAAATTGGTAATGGCAACGGTATCGCCGGGTTGCCAGGACTGAGATTGCTCATGATAGGAAGCTGATTCTATCTTACCAAGATTACCGAGAACTTTTTTCAAATAAGTTCTCATATCCACATCATTCTTACCACAGACATTCATGACTAACAAGAATGAAATAACAGATAACAAAATGGACTTCATAGTATTTTATATTTTAGATACACGCAAATATAGCCAATGAAAACAGAAATCGACAAGCGGTATCCCAACTTTTATACTTAATAATAATATTATAATATCTACTAACTTTTCATAGAAAAGAGACACTTTAATGGCCCGAACACAAATAGACGAAGATATTCCTATTTTAAGATCAGAAAGAAACGATTTCTCTCTTTTTAATAACACACCGTCTATTCAAAACTTATGTAATAGAAGGATACAACGCATAGATATGACATTTACATACAGAAATCTACATTATATTGAGTAAATATACCATTTTACGTACCCAAAGACTTAACTCTTTCCGAAAAAGAAGTTAATGTTTTCCCGGTAAGAAGTTAGTCTTTTCTTCAGAAGAAGTTAGTCTTTTGTCCGGAAGAAATTAATAAAGCAAAAGAAGAGGTAAAATACATGCTTTCTGAAGTTATCAGAGACCTCAGAGGGAGCATTTACCAACTATCATTTTAGAGAACGGAATTGAGTTACATCAACAGAATGCTTCTATACCGGAAGATTATCAATCCATAATATCAGATAAAGAGCCCCAATCACATCATTTTAATTTTGACTAATGGCAAAACAACAGCTTTTTCGGGAGCAATCGCAAAGAAGCCCGGAAAGAAACGAATACAGCCCGTATTAAAAATACAGAATGACAGTTCGACGTGCTTCTGTCAAAATGAAAATTTTCATCTGAATCGTTTGTCTTTCCTCCTCTCTTTACTTACACATGCTTTTTCCGCATCAGGAGTTGTCTGATCTTCTCCCTGTCACCCACTATCCATACCAGATCTCCCAAACGGAAAACCGTACTTTGATTCATGGAAATCAACTCGTCTTCCCGCTCAATGGCAACGATAAGGCTGTCATACTGTTTTCCCAACCGTGACTGGGCAATACTTTTATTCAGGAGCGGAGATTCTTCATCTACCGTGAAAGAGTGAAGCGTCACCTCTTGTCGCACATTCTTTTCGTCCGGAAAATCCTGCCGGATGTCGAGTTCCGAACGAAACTTCTGTAACTGGCCGTCTGTACCGACCACGATCAACTTATCCTGCGGATAAATGCACTCGTCACTTTGCGGAATGTATATCCTCCGTTCTCCCCTGACAATCCCCACTACATTGACACCAAACTCACGCCTGAAAGGAAGTTCCTCCAGCGACTTCCCTATATAAGATGAATAAGGAGATACCCAAACGGAGGTCAACTCGATATCTTTATCACTAAACTCACTGTTGAAACGGCTCTTCAGCGGATAGCGATTCCGGGCAGCTTCCTCCCTTCCGTTCAGATTGGTCAGGAAGTGGTTCTCCAAATGCGAATATTGGGTGAGGTTCTCCCTGAGAAGAAGTATCAGTCCCAACACGGCAACAGCTATGACAATACCTATCCCGTAATTAAGACTAAAATAACTGATGACAACTCCCGCTATGAAAAAAACAGCCACCGAAACACGGAACAGAATCAACGCTACCAGCCTCCCGTGATTGTAATTGTCGTCATTCCACAACTTCAGAAACACGTCCGGAGAATTGTACTTATCTGAAACAAGGGCCCACAAGAAAGGAGTCATCAGCAAAAGGGTGAGCAGGCACATCACTACACTCAGCCATCGTCCCGGGGAATCAAACATTCCGTTTATCGTCGGGTATACGGTCTGAACGGACAACAGCCAAATAGCAGTAAGGAGGACACTGTAAATAATCACTCTTCCGACAATCGTTTTCAGTAACCGTTTCCAGTCACTATCATGATTGACGGTCTTCTTGCCGGAAGCGTAACGGTCCAGGAATTCACGGGTCCGAGGGGAAAGTACTTTATAAAGCCATTCGGAAAACGGATTTGCCAACCGGATAAAATAGGGAGTGGTAAAGGTAGTGATAACGGATACCGCAACGATAATCGGGGGAACAAACGGGTCCAGCACCTTGAGCGAGGCTCCCAATCCCGCGATAATAAAAGCAAACTCTCCTATCTGGGCCAGACTGAACCCGGACTTGACGGAAACCTTCAGTGGTTCGCCGGATAGCAAGACCCCCAATGAAGAGAAAATCGATTTACCCACAAGAGTCACCAATGTAATGATAACCACCGGCCAGGCATACTGAAGCAGGACAGACGGATTGACCAGCATACCGACGGATACAAAGAAAATAGCTCCGAAAAGATCTTTCACCGGCTGTATGATGTGTTCTATATGTTCGGCCTCAACCGTCTCAGCAAGAATAGATCCCATAATGAAAGCACCCAGCGCAGCCGAAAAACCGGTACGGGTAGCCAGCACGACCATTGCCAGGCAAAGCCCGAGAGAGACAATCAACAGAGTTTCATTATTCATCAACCGCTTTGCTTTTTTCAGGAAGAACGGAAGGATGAATATACCGACCAGAAACCACAAAATCAGGAAAAAGGCAACTTTCAGGACACTCATCAAGAGTTCCTCACCCACAAACTCTTTGCTCACCGCCATAGTAGAAAGGATGACCATCATCAGGATAGCGATCAGGTCTTCGACCACCAAGGTTCCGAACACAATGCCTGTAAACCGTTGGCTGCGCAAACCAAGATCATCAAAGGCTTTAATAATAATCGTGGTAGACGACATGGACAACATTCCACCCAGAAACACAGAATTCATCGTA